>Ga0208373_1000720_pt1 | contig 52915 bp, 41 predicted proteins | sample RifOxyC2_FD_184036 | JGI IMG/M metagenome (GOLD analysis project Ga0208373, IMG submission 184036) | Soil microbial communities from Rifle, Colorado - Rifle Oxygen_injection C2 (SPAdes) | ecosystem: Environmental > Terrestrial > Deep subsurface > Rock core/Sediment | place: Rifle, Colorado...
CCGCCGCCGCAGCAGCCGATCACCACGTCCGGATAGTCCCCCGCCAGCTTGAACTGCTTCTGGGCCTCCAGGCCAATGATCGTCTGATGCAGCAGCACGTGGTTCAGCACTGAACCCAACGTGTATTTGGTGTCCTCACGAGGGGCGGCATCCTCCACCGCCTCGGAGATGGCGATTCCCAGCGAGCCCAGGCTGTTTGGATCCTGAGCCAGGACTGCCCGGCCGGCTTGGGTGTCGTACGTGGGGCTGGGCACAACCTCGGCCCCGTAGATCTGCATCATGTTCTTGCGGTAGGGCTTCTGTTCGAAGCTGATCTTCACCATGTAAACCTTCAGGGGAATGCCGAAGATGTTGCAGGCATAGCTCAGCGCGCTTCCCCACTGGCCGGCGCCGGTCTCGGTGGTGATCCGCTTGGTGCCGGCCAATTTGTTGTAATAGGCCTGCGGTACAGCGGTGTTGGTTTTGTGGCTCCCCGAAGGGCTGACGCCTTCATATTTAAAATAAATTTTGGCCGGCGTCCCCAGCGCCTGCTCGAAGCGACGCGCCCGGTAAAGCGGCGATGGGCGCCACTGGGCATAAATCGCCAGCACCGGTTCGGGAATATCAATCCACCGCTGGGTGCTTACTTCCTGTTCGATGAGGTTCATCGGGAACAGCGGCGCAAAGTCCTGCGGCCCCGCCGGTTGCCCTGTGCCAGGGTGCAGCGCCGGCGCCGGCTTGTTCGGCATGTCGGCCACAATGTTGTACCACTGGCGTGGCATGTCGCTCTCGTTCAACTGATACTTGATGATCTGTGTCATGTTGGCCCCTCCTCTGTTAAATTGTCTTTAGAATTTCCCGTCGATGGCAGTAGCATAGATAAATTTATACGGTCATGTCAAGAATATTTTATAGTTTTGCTGCAATTATTTAAATCGGCATAACTTTCGATTGGGAAACGACATTGCCCGTCCGAGGATTTTTAAAAAAGCTTGACAACCTCTATGAAATCTGTTCGAAAAGACTCTATTTCTCACAGGTCACGGTGTGGCAATGATCTCGGCAATCGTACTTGCAGCAGGTGAATCGAAACGCATGGGTCAGCCCAAACAGATGCTGGCCTGGCAGGGGAAAACCCTGCTGCAACACGTTCTGGGAAATCTGATCAACTCTGATGCTGACGAGATCATCCTGGTGCTGGGGAATGAAGCGGAGACAATCAGAAAGAGTTTGCCGGAATTACCAATCAGGATGGTGATAAACCGGGACTATAAACAAGGGATGGCATCTTCGCTGCGACAGGGCTTGCTGGTCATGGATCCGAAAAGCGAGGCCTTTCTGGTTCTCCTGGCTGACCAGCCCGGCATCGGGCCGGAGATTATTAACCGGGTGATCAGGGGATTTCAGCAGGCCAATCCCCAACGGGGTATCTGCAGACCAGTTTATCGGGGCTTGAAGGGTCATCCCGTCCTGATGGGCGTTCAGTATCGTAAGGAGATCCTGCAGCTTCAGGGGGATGTGGGCGCCCGGCAGATCCTGATGAATCACCCCCTGGATATTTTGGAGATTGAGGTGGAACAGGATCTGGTTGTGATGGATGTGGATACGCCGGACGAGTACCGGAAATATATGAAGTTGGCGGAATCGGGTAAATCGTGAACCTGGAACAGGCGCTTTCCATCAAAGACCGGGAAGTGATCAGCCTTGTGGGAGGGGGCGGGAAGACCACCCTGATGTACGCCCTGGGAAGGGAACTCTCGTCGCACAGGAACGGGATCATCCTGACCACAACCACGAAGATCCTCGAACCGGAGCCTTCCCCTTTCTTTCTGCAGTTTCTTGCCAATGACCTTGGAGAAGTAAAAAAATGGGTGGCGGAAAATAGCCATCGTCGTCACTGTCTCCTCATCGCCAGAAAAAGACTGCCCAACGGCAAACTCGCCGGGATTTTTCCCGAATGGATTGAAGAAATCTTCCGCATGGACGGGGTTTCGATAATCGTCAATGAAGCCGACGGAGCCGCCGGCAGGCCCTTGAAAGCCCCCCGCGCCGGGGAGCCGGTGGTACCGAAAAATACGACCTTGCTCGTGCCGGTAATGGGAATCGATGGCATCGGCCATCCTCTCGATGAGGAATCGGTCTTTCGTGCGGCCATTGCGTCCCGTCTTCTCAATTTACCGCTTGGAAGCATGATTACGGAGGATGTCATCGCCCGCCTGATGAAAGAATTGATAAAAAGCGCCCCGGCGGGAGCCCGCATCGTTCCCCTGATCAACAAAGCCGATCTCCCCGGTGGTCTGGAAAAAGCCCAAAAATTAGCCCGGTATCTACTTTCGCTTGACTCCCCGGGAATCAGCAAAATCGTTCTCGGCCGGTTGCGAGACTTTCCTGCCGTGAGGATCATAGTAAGGGGGGTTCTTCTCGATGAGCAAAAAACTATTGACACTAAGGGGATGAAAAGATAGATTGCCGGGCAGAATCGGTAAGGAGTAAATGCCTGCCGCCATCACGCGGAGAGCTACCTTGGCGAAGGAGATACAGATGGAAAGAACTTTTCAGCCGACCGTGAAAACCACCCAGGAATTGAACAACCTGCAACTGGCAGGCCTGAAGTGGACAGTCACCCACGCCTATAACGGTTCGCCGCATTACCGGGCCCGGTTTGATGCCGCCGGGGTAAAACCGACGGACATCCAAACACTGGAGGATATCCAAAAACTCCCCTTTGTATCAAGCAAGGATCTTCAGGAAGGGTATCCGTTCCCGCTTAGGAGCGTACCCTTCAAGGATATCGTGCGGATACACGCCTCGAGCGGCACGACGGGCAAAAGAAAAATCCTCTGCTATACCGCCAAGGACATCGACGACTGGGCGGAGATGTTTGCCCGGTGTTACGCCTACGCAGACTGCACGGCCGAAGACAGAATCCAGATCGCCGTCGGCTACGGGGTCTGGACGGCGGGCTGGGGGTTCCAGAATGGCTGCGAACGTTTCGGCGCCATGGCCATCCCGGCCGGCCCGGGCAACCTCGATATGCAGTGCCAGTTCCTCGAAGACTTCCAGACAACGGTTCTATGCTGCACCGCTTCGATGGGTCTGCTCATGTCCGAGGAGATAGACAGGCGCGGCCTGCGCGGCAGGATAGCGCTAAAGAAAATGATCTTTGGCTCCGAACGGGCGAGCGACTCCATGCGGGCGCGGATTTCCGAGCTTTCCGGGGTGGCTGCCGACCAACTCTTTGATATCACCGGGCTGACTGAACTCTACGGCCCCGGGACAGGTCTGGACTGCCGTCACCACCAAGGCATCCACTACTGGGCAGATTACTACATTCTGGAGATACTTGACCCGGAAACACTGAAACCGGTGCTGCCGGGAGAGGTCGGAGAGATGGTGGTGACCACGCTCCGGAAAGAGGGGGCGCCGCTGATCCGCTACCGGACGCGGGACTTGACGAGGATCATCACGGGAACCTGCCCCTGCGGGAGCATAATGCCCAGGCACGACAGGATACTGGGGAGATCGGACGACATGTTCATCTTCCGGGCCGTTAACATCTATCCGAGTCACATCGATCAAATTCTATCGCAGATCAACGGAGTGGGGAGTGAATACCAGGTCATCCTGAATCGGCTCGAAAACGGGAAAGACAGTATGCTGATCAAGGTGGAGCGCGCCACAGACGTCTCGCCGGAACATGATGACGGTCCGCTCAAAAAGGCCGTCGAACATGACATCAGGCAGCAGATCATGGTGAGCTGCGATGTTGAGGTAGTTGATTATGCGGCCCTGCCGAGGTCGGAGAGAAAAACGAAAAGGGTCTTTGATAACAGGGACTGACAAGGGGGTGTATCGTGATGGGGTTTGAATATCATAAACCGCACACCGTCAAAGCGGCGGTTGATCTGATGCAGAGTCTGGAGAATGCCAAGTTTATCGCCGGCGGTACCGATGTCATGGTGCTCATCCGACAGAAAAAGATCGCCCCGGCGCATCTGATCTCACTCCGGAACATCGACGGCTTCTCAATTATTGACAACGAAGACGGCTTGCAGATCGGGGGCAGCGCCACTCTCAGCGACATCGCGGCAAACGATTTTATCCAACAACGCTACTCGGCGCTTACAGATGCAGCGACCCAGTTAGGATCCCGCCAGATACGCAACGTGGCCACCGTCAGCGGCAACATCTGTAATGCGGCGCCTTCCGCGGATACGGCCTGCCCGCTTTTGGTCCTCGATGCCGATGTAAAGATAACCGGACCCCAAGGTGCCCGTCAGCTTCCCCTCGATGATTTTTTTCTCGGAGCAAACCGGGTGGATCTTAAACCTGGTGAATTGGTAACGGGCTTTCATCTGCCCCCGTTCGGAATGAATACCGGTTCTGCCTATATCAAGCATACGAGAAGGCAGGCCATGGACCTCCCCATGGTCGGGATTGCCGTGCGCGTAACCATCAAAATCGGCGGCAGCGAGATCGGCTGTAAGGACGCCTTCTGCACCATCGACAGCATCTCGAATATCCTCCGGCGATTGGAAGACGAGGAACTGCGCTGTGAAGAGGTGCGGATTGCCATGGGGGTGGTGGCGCCGCGCCCGGTACGCGCCCGGAGGGCGGAGGCGGCGCTCCAGGGAAAGGTCATATCGGAAGCGCTTTTTAAGGAAGTCGCCGAGATTGCGGCCGCAGAGGCGCAACCGCGGGACAGCATCCGGGGAGAAGCATGGTACCGGCGGGAAATGGTCAAGGTGCTCACGAAGAGAGCCATTCTCAAGGCTGTGGATCGCGTGCTCAGACCCGATGATATGATACATCCGGACAGGTTATGGTGAGGGGACAAAGATGAAGCAAAAAATCACGTTTAAGCTCAATAACGAGGAGCGCCTGGTAGAAGTTGATCCCGCGTGGACCCTGCTGTATGTGCTCAGGGAGGTACTGGAGCTGACGGGTACGAAAGAGGGCTGCGGGTACGGAGAGTGCGGCGCCTGTACGGTCATTATCGACGGTCAGTCGGTGAACTCCTGTCTCTATCCGATTCTGGAAGTGGAAGGCCGGACCGTGACGACCATTGAAGGGCTTCGGGAGGCCAGCGGCGAACTGCACCCGCTCCAGCAGGCCTTCGTCAATGAAGGCGCCGTCCAGTGCGGCTTCTGTACGGCGGGCATGATCATGTCGGCCAAGGCCCTCATCGATCAAAACGCCAAGCCGACGGAAGCCGACATCAAGGAGAGCATCGCCGGCAATCTGTGTCGCTGCACTGGCTATGTTCAGATAATCGATGCCATCAAAACCGTTGCCGGCGGGAGGCGAACATGAGCGATCTGACCACGGTAGGAAAAAAAATCACCAAGAGAGACGCCCCGTTGAAGGTCACCGGCGGCGCCTCGTACATCCAGGATTTGAAAATTCCGGGCATGCTCTACGGGGGGATTCTCTACTCCAAATATGCCCACGCGAAAATACTGAAACTGGACACAACCAAGGCGGAGCGCCTTCCCGGCGTGATAGCCGTCATCACCGCCGCCGATGTGCCCGGTAATTTCCGGTTCGGCATCATGAAAGACAATCCTCCGCTTAAAGCGGGCCGGGTTCGTTCCACACGGGATGAGATCGCCGCCGTTGCGGCCGTGAGCGCCGAGATTGCCGCGGCGGCCCTGGAACTCATCGAAGTCGAGTATGAGGAGCTGCCGGGGATTTTTGACCCTCTGGAAGCGATGAAGGCGGGGGCGCCGCTCATCCACGAGGAGATGAAGTCCAATATCCTGAAGATGCCCTGGAAACTCGTCTGCGGCGATGTGGAGGCGGCGAAAAATGAGTCCGCTTACGTCGTTTCCGACACCTTCCGCACCCAGTGGGCAACCCACTGCTGTCTCGGCACCAGCGGCTGCATTGCCGTTTTCGACATGGGCAACAACCTCACGATGTACAGCAACACCCAGATCCCTTCCCTCGCCCAGAACGACTACTTCGAGGCGCTGTCCGCCTTCGGTTTGAAAAACAGACGGGTACGGATCGTTCAATCCGCCATCGGCGGCGGTTTCGGCAGCAAACTTGATACCTACGCCTATGAATATATTGCCATTCTGCTCTCCATGAAAACGAGAAAACCGGTCAAGTTCATTTTCTCCCGGGAGGAGGAATTTTTTGCCACCTCGCCGCGACAGTGCACGATTACGAAGATCTCCCAGGGGTGCGACAAGGACGGTCGGCTCACCTTCCGGGAAATAGAGATGGTCCTCGATAACGGCGCCTACACTTCCTGGGGGGCGACGACGCCCTCTGTCATGATGATGCCCATCTCCTCGCTCTACAAGGTGCCGAACGTCAAATACGTGGCCCAATGCGTATATACGAACAACACCTACAGTCAGGCCATGCGGGGCTACGGCAATCCCCAGGCCACCTTTGCCATCGAATCGTCGCTCGACCAACTGGCTGAAGAGGCGGGACTTGACCCCTATGAGCTGCGTCTGCGCAATGCCAACGAACCCGGCGAGCTGACGCCGCAGAATTTTAAGGTTACCTCTTGCGGGCTGAAGGAGTGTATGGCGGAGGTCGTAAAGCGGCTCGACTGGAAAGGCAAAAAGGGGAACGGCAATGGCCGCGGCGTCGGGATGGCATCGCTTATCCATGTGGGCGGCGGCGCCCGGGTGTACAAGTCCGACGGGTGCGGTACGATCATCAAAATGGATGACCGGGGAAAGGTCGATGTCCTGACCGGGGCGACGGAAATAGGACAGGGATCGGAGACGGTGATTGCGCAGATCGTGGCGGAAACGCTCGGCGTGAGCATTGATGATATCAACGTCATCAATAACGATACGGACGTCTGTCCCTGGGACGTGGGCGCCCATGCGAGCCGGTCCACCTTTGTGGCCGGGAATTCGGCCCTGGGTGCGGCGCAGAAAATCAGGGAGCAGATGCTGGCGGTGGCGGCGCAGAATATGGACGTGGATCCAGCCGTATTGGATATCAAAAACGGCGTCGTCTTCTCCACACAGGACAAGGAAAAGATCATGCCCCTGTCCAAGGTGCTCAGAAAGGCCCATTACACACCCGGCGGGAATATGTTTACGGCGGAACACTTTTACGATCCGCCGAACGAGAATTTTGACAAGGAATTTAAAGGCAACCTTTCCGTCTCCTACGCGTACGGCGTCCATGGGGTAGAAGTAGAGGTGGACCGGGAGACGGGACAGATAAAAATACTAAATTATATCGCTGCCCACGATGTCGGCAAGGCCATTAACCCCATGCTGCTGGAGGGCCAGATATATGGCGGTGGCCTGATGGGGATCGGCTACGCCTTGGGCGAGACAATGATCTACGAAAAAGGCCATCTGAAAAACGGCAACTTCCTGGACTACAAGATACCAACCGCCAAAGATGTGCCGCCGGTCCAGGCCGTCATCGTGGAGACGGACGAGCAGGCAGGGCCCTTCGGGGCCAAGGGAATCGGGGAGCCGGGTCTGGTGCCCACAGCGCCGGCCATTGCCAATGCCATCTATGATGCCGTCGGCGTCCGGATCAGGGATCTGCCGATTACCCCGGAGAAGGTGCTCCGGGCCTTGCAGGAAAAAGCGCAGGCTGACGCCGAAAGGAGTGGCGCATGAGACTTCCCCCTTTTGAGTACCTGGAGCCGGCAACCGTCCCGGAAGCATTAGCGATGCTGGATGCTTACCGGGACAAAGCGCAAATCATCGCGGGCGGGACTGAGGTTATCAATCGCCTGAAGTTGAGACTCATCAGTCCCGACTGTATAATGAACATCAAGAAATTGCGGGAATTGGACGGCATCGTCGAGCAGGAACAGTCCCTCGTTATCGGCGCCAATGTTTCCCTAAAAGAACTACAGGACTCCCCCCTGCTGCGGGATAAATATAAGGCCATTGCGGAAGCCTCCTTGCAGGTGGCCGCTCCGCCGCTGGCCCGGATGGGGACAATCGGCGGGAATATCCTGCAGAATACGCGGTGCCTGTTCTACAATCAGTCCGCGATTGTGCTGAAGGGCCTTGAGGTGTGCCACAAAAGAGGCGGCACAACCTGTCTGGCCGTAAAGGGCGGCAAACGCTGCTTCAGTGTCTATCAGGGCGATATGGCGCCGGCGCTCATTGCTTTTGATGCCCAATGCGTCCTCGAAAAGAATGGCGCCCGGCGCACCATTCCCCTTGTTGATCTTTTTACCGGAATGGGTACACACCCTTTATCCATAGAAAACAATGAGCTGCTCACGGGGATCATCGTCCCGAAACAAAACGGCGCCTATGGTTCCACTTACCGGAAACTCCGGGTCAGGGGAAGCATTGATTACCCGCTGGCTTCTGCGGCAGCGCTTCTGGCGCTCGGCGCCGACGGAACACTTGCCGTCAGCCGTCTTGTCATCGGCGCCTCCGGCCCCGCGCCCAGGATTGTCGCCGGGGCTCCTGCGGCGCTTTCGGGAAAATTACCGGAGGATGCAGATTTCGCAGCGGCCGCCGAGATGGCCTATGAACTGTCGGAAGGTGTGGACAATCTCGCTCTGCCCGGGGATTACCGGAAAAAAATGGTGCGCGTGTTCGCGCGAAGGGCCCTCCAGGGAGCCCGGACCGATATAAAGGGGTGGATGTGAAATGAACGAGCTGAAGCGATATTCCCTTACCCTGACGGTGAATAATGAAACCCATGCGGTGACGGCATCGCCGAATCGCACCCTCCTTGAAGTGCTGCGCGAAGACCTCCATCTCACGGGCGCAAAAGAGAGCTGTGGCGAAGGCGTCTGCGGGGCCTGCACTGTGCTCGTGGACGGCCAACCGGTCCGCTCCTGCCTGACCTTGGCGATGGCCATGGAAGGGAAGAAAATTACCACCATCGAAGGGCTTGCCCAGGGAGGCCAGTTGCACCCGATCCAGGCCGCCTTCGTGGAGCACCACGCGATCCAGTGTGGATTCTGCAGCCCCGGGATGATCCTCACCGCGTACGCGCTTCTGAGAGAAAACCAGAACCCCACGGAGGCAGAGATACGTCACGCCATAGCTGGCAATGTCTGCCGCTGTACAGGCTACGCCAAGATCGTAAAAGCGATCCAGTCGCTGGCCGGGGAGGAGAGGTAGACGCCATGGAAAAATTCACACTGATTGGCAAAAGTATGAAACGGATTGATACGGCCGCCAAGGCTACCGGCGAGGCCATCTTCTCCGCTGATCTTTCCCTGCCCAGGATGCTCGTCGGCAAGGTGCTCCGTTCGCCTCACCCTCATGCGCGGATTCTGGCTATTGACACGTCAAAGGCCGAAAAACTCTCGGGGGTCAAGGCCGTTATTACCGCGCAGGATATGTGCGGCGATAAATGGGGGGTATTCAGATACACCCAGGACCAACAGTTTCTCCCCACCGAGAAGGTACGCTATGTGGGTGAAGAGGTCGCGGCGGTCGCGGCCATTGACGAGGATACAGCGCTGCAGGCTTTGGCGCTCATCGACGTTCAATACGAAGTGCTCCCGGCCGTCTTCAACATTGACGATGCCCTCGCCGCCGGGGCGCCGCAGCTCCACGATGTCTATCCGAACAACATCAATGTAGAAGTGAAAATCGATGTGGGAGATGTTGAAAAGGGCTTCAGCGAATCTTACTTAGTCAAGGAAGACACATTCCGCGCCCCGGAGGACACCTATTTTCAGGGCGAGCCCTATGCCGTCGCCGCCCAGTTTGACCAGACGGGCAACCTCGAAATCTGGATGCCCAACGCCGGCCCCCACATGAAATCCAAACCGCTGTCAAACGTGCTGAAAATTCCCCTGAACAAGGTGAGAGTGCGAAAAATATCTATCGGCGGCGCCTTCGGGGGCCGCTCGGAAATCTCGCCCGCCGATGTGATCTGCGCCTTTCTGGCGCGGAAGGCCCGCCTGCCCGTCAAAATTGTCTACACCCGGGAAGAAAATACCGTGGCCACGCGGCAGGCTCACGCCCTGGTGACAAAGATCAAAACCGGCGTGGACCGGGAAGGAAAGGTCCTGGCGCGGGATATCACCTGCTATATGGATGGCGGCGCGTACAGCTCTACCGGCCCCATCGCCACCTCCGTCCCCTTCCTCTGCATGGAACAGGCCTACCGGATGGATAATGTCCGCTACCGCGGCTACCGGATCCTCACCAACAAACCGATCCGGGGCATGTACCGCGTCCACGGCCGGGCCTTCGCCAGCGGTGTCGATGTCCAACTTGACGAGATGGGTGCAGAACTGGGCATCGATCCGGTCACGATGCGCCTCCGGAATGCCCGTCAGGCCGGGGACTACACCCCGACCAAGTCCTACGTGGCCAGTTGCGGCATGACGGAATGCATCGTCAAAGCCGCAGCAAAGGCGGGATGGGAAAGCAAGTTTGGCAAACTTCCCCCCTGGCACGGCATCGGCATCGGCTGCAACTCCGTGCAGACAGGCTTTCCCATGGGGATCCGGGGGGGCTCCCAGGCCTTGATCAAGTTGAACGAAGATGGCGGAATTACGGTCATCACGGGGATTGTCGATAACGGTCAGGGCAACGAAAGCATGGTGGTTCAGATTGCCGCCGAGGAGCTCGGGCTTACTTCCGATGATGTTCAGCTCATCAGCGCCGATACGGAAGTGACCCCCAGCGACCCCGGCTCCTATTCCATGTGCGAGACCTTCGTTGGCGGCAACGCGGTGCGGCTTGCGGCCCTGGATGTAAAAAAGAAACTCTTCAAGATTGCGGCGGGCGAGTTTGGCACAGGCGAAGACGAACTCACTGCCCGGGACAGAAAGATCTTCGTAACGGAAAATCCGAAAATCTCGATGAGCATCGCCAAGGCGGTTCGAATCGCACTCAGCCGTAATGAATCAATCAGCGGCGAAGGCTCTTACTGGCCGGATGTGGATGCAAAACGCGAATGGGTCAAAAACCCCTCCGGACAGCTTTCGGAGGCCTTTTCTTTTGGCGCTGTGATCGTGGAAGTCAAGGTGGACCCGGAAACCGGGCTGGTGGAGGTGCTGGAGGTAGCGGCCGCTCAGGATGTGGGCTTTGCCCTGAACCCGCAGATCATCGAGGGGCAGTTCGAAGGCGGTGTCGCCATGGGCGGCCAGGGAGGAATGCTGACCGAATTCCTGCAGTGGCACGAGGGGCGGGTGCTCAATCCCAGCCAGCTCGGCTACCTGGTGCCGCTGGCCGTCGATATGCCGCCGATCAACAACATCATTGTGGAAACCATTGATCCCAAAGGTCCTTACGGCGCCAAGGAAGCGGGCATGTCCGTTGCCATGAGCGCGGCACAGGCCTACTGCGGCGCCATCAGCAATGCGGTCGGAGTCTATTTCCATGATTACCCCATCACCCCGGACAAGATCGTGAAGGCCATCGAGGAGAAAAAGAAGAAGGAAAATGCCGAGGTGTCGGGATGAAAATTGAGAAGGTCGATCACATTAGCCTTGCTGTGAGGGATCTGGAAGCAACCAAAAAAATCTACAGGGAAGATCTGGGTCTGGAACCGGCTTATGAGTATCTTGCTCCCCTGGAAAAGATAAAAGTGGCCCGGTACTTCATCGGCGAGGTGGCTGTGGAACTGATGGAATCAACAGCGCCGGATGGAGAAGTGGCGAAATTCATAGACAAAAAAGGAGAGGGCGTCTTCCTGATATCATATAAAGTAGCTGATCTCGCCCGGGCCATGCAGGAGCTCCAGGAAAAAAATGTCAAACTGATCGATAACAAACCCAGGGAGATATTCGGGACCAAATATGCATTCATACACCACCCCGATAACCTCAGTGGGGTGCTGACCGAGCTTATTGAAGGGGATTTCGATATAAACAAATAATAATCTAATCCCGACAAACGGGATAAATGCGTTGACGAATTTGCTTTCCTCAGGGAAGCAAATCATAAATTACTAAGGAGGATTAAGAATGCGGGTACTGGTAATGGGCGGTTTGGGTGGAATGGGTCAGGGAGTCTCCCGTGACCTGATCAAGCAGGACAAAATCGAGAAAGTTATCCTCGGTGACATAAATACGGATCCCGGCAGAATGCAGGACAGGTTGCGGGCCAGTGAAAAGGTATCGCTAATCAAAATTGATGTCAACGATCACAACGGCATGGTCAATGCGATCAAGGAAGCCGACGCGGTCATCAACTGCGCGGGGCCGTTCTACAAGACGGCGGTGGCGGTTGCCAGAGCCGCGGTGGAAGCAAAGGTAAATTACATCGATATTTGCGATGACTATGAGGCGGCAGAGATTCTTTTTGCCTCGGATATTGACACCGCTGCCCGGGCGGCCGGGATCACCGTCCTGACCGGCATGGGATCGGACCCAGGAACAAACAATGTCATCGTGCAGTGGTTTGCCAACAAACTGGACCGCGTGGACGAGATCGCCCTGTTCTGGGTGGTGAGCATTGCCGAGCTTGCCGGCGCCGCCTGGGATCACAGCCTCCACATGACCATCGGTCAAATTCCCCAGTATATCGATGGCAAGCTGGTTTATGTAGAAGGCGGCACGGGTGTGGAGACGGCTACCTTCCTCGAACCCCTCGGCGCCTGTCAGGTTTGCTATGTGGGTCATCCTCAACCGCTCACCATTCCCCGCTATATAAAAGGAGTGAAACAGGTAGTGATCAAAGGCGCCCTCATCCCCGGCTGGGTGGATCAGCTCATCAAAGAGCAGAAAGATACCGGCTTTCTCAGCAAAGAGCCGCTCGATGTCAAGGGGACAAAAGTAACCCCCTATGATCTGACTCTGAAACTTTGGAACACCATTCCTGAAAATAGAGACAGGGGGCCTCAGTCTTCGGGCCTGAAGGTGATCGTCAAGGGGGAAAGAGATGGGAAACAGGTGACCTACACAGCCGATATGGCGGGCCGGATGGCTCCCGGAACAGGTTTACCCGCCTCGATCGCCTGTCTCATGCTTAATGACGGCGACGTGACGGTAAAGGGAGTGGTGGCCCCGGAAGGCTGCATCAACCCGGAGAAGTTCCTGACGGCCTTGCTGCAACGAGGCGCCAGAATACATCAAACGGAAACGATCACCTCGCTTTTGACAATTTAGCCTTGTGCCCGACGGATGGAAAGGGAAAATCCATGAAAACCACCATGAAAACATTTGATAAGCTGAACATAACGAAGAGTCTGGAACTTTTTCACGAGGCAGAAAAATTCATTCCCGGGGGCGTCCTCGGCGCCAGAAAACCCAGCGATTTCATTGAAGGGGAATATCCGATCTTCCTTGAATCCGGCCAGGGCGGCAGAATAACAGACGTGGACGGGAATGAATATATTGACTTCCTCTGCGGCTATGGACCCATTATCCTGGGCTATCGAGAAAAAGAAGTTGACGAAGCTGTCATCAGGCAAATAACCGACAAAGGCTTCTGCTTCACGCTTACCCAGCGGTATCAGAATCAGCTTGCGAAAAAGCTGAGCGAAATCGTTCCCTGTTCGGAAATGAGCATTTTTTTAAAGACCGGTTCCGATGCCACTACGGCCAGCATCCGGATTGCGCGGGCCTACACCAACCGGATTCATGTTATGCGCTGTGGCTACCACGGCTGGCATGACTGGTGCGTGGAGATGAAGGGGGGCATTCCGGAAAAGTTCTACGAGGATGTCCATGAATTCCGCTACAACAATCTTGCTCAACTGGAGGAATTGATGGCCAAATATGGCGATCAGACCGCGGCCATCATCATGACTCCTTTCGGGCATCCCAACCATCAAAAGATGGCCGAACCTCAGCCCGGTTTTCTGGAAGGGGTTAGAGAGCTTGCCAGCAGGTATGGCGCCGTATTGGTCTTTGATGAGGTCCGCACCGGTTTTCGGCTCGCCATGGGTGGGGCGCAGGAGCTTTATGGAGTCACCCCCGACCTGGTGGTCCTGGGCAAAGGAATGGCCAACGGCTACGCCATCAGTGTGGTTACAGGAAAAAGAGATGTGATGATGGCCGCGGCCCAGAAGCTTTTTATATCTTCCACCTTCTTCCCGAATAGCGACGCTTTTATTGCCGCTCTCAAAACCATTGAAATTTTAGAACGGGACAACGTCCTGGCCAATATCTGGGAAAAGGGCGGCCGTTTAATGAAAAAAATCCAGGGCATCATCGACAAGTACGATGTCGGCGCCGAGTTAACCGGGGTGGCGCCCATGTTTCACATCACCTTCAAAAAGGATGCAACTGGCGCCTTTCGTGACAAACGTGCCGATTTTTACACCCAGCTTATCCGAAGAAGGATATTCTTAAACCCGAACCATCATGCCTATATTTCTTACCGACATACGGAGGAAGATTTGGAAACAACGGCCAAGGCCATAGACGAGGCGATGGCCTACGTAAAAGACAAGTACCCGTCGCCCCGGTAGTTTTCCGGTTTGATCAAGAGTAATGGTCTTGAAATATTGCATTTTAGGTTCATCCGACTAAAGCGTACTTCCTCCTTGGATCTACCTTTATTGTGAGCGCGTAACACTTCAATACAAGTCTTTAGTTCCCGCTTCAATATCAGATTATTGACTTCGGTTTGAAGGGTGTGACTCCCGTTTAGCGGGGTTAGGTGATTCCGTAATTTACCTAACTTAAGAAATGTTTTTATGAAAATTCATATGATATCTTGCTGTTTGTGCCAAATTGATGTATGAAGCGCCATCAATTTGGCCTAAATTGTCTGCTTTTCCCACTGTCACATTAGGAGAAAAGTTTAATATGGATAATCGATTCTTCGAGCGGCCAGTCCTTAACTCGCCATACAAACAACCGGCGCGGCACTGGGAGCTTGATACTGATGGCCAACCAACCCAGCAAATTATCGAACACCGCCGTCGCGCAGATTTTATCACACCGATACCGAAGCCAAGGAAGCGCAAAGGGAAATATCAGCAGCAAGACTTTGTATTTGACGAAGGTTTGGGTCTTTCAACCCAGAAACAACAGTATGATCCCACTTCAATTATCAATGAACTCCGCCGCCATGTAGATCAATGGCGAGTCTTACCGAATCCCAAGGACTGGCAGGTTACACCTGAGACCGCCCGCCTGCTTCAGCATTGGCGGCATCATAGGTTTAACGATCTTAGGCCGTTTTTCTGTCAGGTTGAAGCTGCTGAGACAGCCATCTGGTTGACAGAAGTGGCCCCCAAACTGGGGAAATCAGGCAGAGGATTCCTTGATCACCTTGCCAATGCCAACAATGATGCTAATCCTGAACTATTGCGCCTGGCCTTGAAACTGGCCACCGGTGCCGGGAAGACAACGGTCATGGCTATGCTGATTGCCTGGCAGACAATCAACGCTGTTCGCAGATCCAATAGCAAGAAATTTACCCGTGGCTTTCTTGTTGTCACACCCGGATTGACCATCAAAGACCGATTGCGAGTCCTACTGCCCAACGATCCGGACAGCTACTACGCCAGCCGTGAACTCGTGCCGGCCGACATGCTGGACGATGTGAATCGGGCCAAAATCGTCATCACCAACTATCACGCCTTCAAGCTCCGCGAACGGATTGATCTTTCAAAGGGTGGACGTTCGCTCCTGCAAGGGAGAGGAGAAGAGTTGAACACCCTCGAAACCGAGGGGCAGATGATTCAGCGGGTTATGCCCGACCTGATGGGCATGAAGAACATCCTCGTATTCAATGATGAGGCCCATCATTGCTACCGCGAGAAGCCGGGAGCAGAGGAACAGGATGATGATCTTAAAGGCGATGACAAGGAAGAGGCGGAGAAGAACACCGAGGCCGCACGTCTTTGGATTTCCGGCCTTGAGGCGGTAAACCGTAAACTCGGGGTCGCGCAGGTCATCGACCTGTCTGCGACACCCTTTTTCCTGAGTGGCTCGGGCTATGTCGAGGGCACCCTCTTCCCTTGGACGATGAGCGACTTTTCGCTCATGGACGCCATCGAGTGCGGCATAGTCAAACTACCGCGCGTTCCCGTGGCCGACAACATCCCCGGTGAAGAGATGCCCATGTTCCGCAATCTGTGGGAACACATCCGGTCGAAAATGCCCAGGAAAGGGCGGGGCAAGTCCGCCACGCTCGATCCACTCAGTCTGCCGCCGCAACTCCAGACCGCCCTCGAAGCCCTCTACGGTCACTACGAGAAGACCTACGATCTTTGGGAAAAAGCCGGCATCCGCGTACCGCCCTGTTTTATCGTCGTCTGTCAAAACACCGCCATCTCCAAACTGGTTTATGACTTCATCTCCGGCTTCCTCCGCGATAACGAGGATGGCTCAAAGACTCCGATAGCCGGCCGCCTCGCACTGTTCCGCAACTTTGATGAGCATGGCAATCCTTTTGCCCGGCCAAACACGTTGCTCATCGACAGTGAGCAACTCGAATCAGGTGAAGCGCTGGACGACAACTTCCGTGGCATGGCCGGCGACGAAATAGAACGCTTCCGCCGTGAAATCTTTGAACGCGGAGGGAAACTTGCCGATCAACTTCAAAAGGGCAAAGAACTTGATGACGTGACCCTTCTCCGCGAGGTAATGAATACGGTGGGCAAGCACGGTCAGTTGGGCGGATCAATCCGCTGCGTCGTCTCTGTCTCCATGCTCACCGAGGGCTGGGATGCCAGAACGGTCACCCATGTGCTGGGCATCCGGGCCTTCGGTACTCAGCTTCTTTGTGAGCAGGTCATCGGCAGGGCTCTCCGCCGCCAGTCCTACGATCTTAATGAAGAGGGCTTGTTCAATGTGGAATACGCCGACGTCTTGGGAATTCCCTTCGATTTTACCGCCAAGCCGGTGGTAGCGCCCCCGCAGCAACCGCGTGAGACAATCCACGTCAAGGCCGTGCGGCCCGAACGCGATCCACTCGAAATCCGCTTCCCCCGTGTTGTGGGCTACCGCGTCGAATTGCCTGAGGAAAGACTGACCGCCGATTTCAACGAGGACTCCGTGCTGGTGTTAACCCCGGATCTGGTCGGCGCAACGGAGACTCAAAGCTCGGGAATAATTGGTAAAAGTGTTGATCTCAATCTGATCCACACCGGAGACGTGCGCCCCTCGCAGGTTTTGTATGAGCTGGTGTCTCACCTCGTACTTACCAAGTGGCGCGACCCGGGCGAAGACCCTAAGCTCCACCTCTTTGGGCAGCTCAAACGCATCGCCCGCCAATGGCTCGATGGGTATCTCGTCTGCAAGGGCGGCACCTATCCGGCGCAGTTGAAATACAAGATGCTGGCCGACATGGCTTGCGAGCGCATCACCGCCGGAATCACTCGTGAGTTCGCTGGCCGGCGCCCGATCATTGCCATGCCCGATCCCTACAACCCTGTCGGTTCCACGACCCACGTTAATTTCAACACCTCCAAAACGGACCGCTGGCAGACCGATGCCCGCCGCTGCCACATCAACTGGGTCATCCTGGACAGCGACTGGGAAGCAGAGTTCTGTCGCGTGGCCGAGTCCCACCCGCGCGTCCGCGCCTATGTCAAGAATCATAACCTCGGTCTTGAGGTGCCCTACCGCTACGGCTCGGAGATGCGCAAATATCTCCCCGACTTTATCGTGTTGGTGGATGACGGTCACGGCGACGACGACCTGCTGCACCTGATCGTCGAGATTAAAGGCTACCGGCGCGAGGACGCGAAGGAAAAAAAATCAACCATGGACACCTACTGGGTGCCAGGTGTGAATAACACTGCTCATTATGGCCGCTGGGCCTTTGCCGAGTTCACCGAGGTCTATCAGATCGAGGCCGACTTCAAATCCAAGGTGGAGGCCGAGTTCAACAAGATGATACAGGAAATTGTGAAGTGAGAAGAACGACATGAAAACAGATGATCTGCTTGCCGCCATCGCCCTTGGCGAAGACAGTACCCGCCAGTTCAAAGTCGATGTAAAGAATAACGATTCCCTGGCCTCAGAGATGGCGGCTTTTGCCAATTCCGAAGGAGATCGCGGGGGCTGTCGTAAGGATTGGTTCACCGGAAACGCCGGGAAAAAGTTCGGGGAAAGGTTCGGGGAAAAGTTCGGGGAAAACGGGAGAGGAAGTCCTCGGGTTCCTTTCCGATAGACCGGAAATGACGATTCCCGAACTGGCGGGAGCACTTGGCATTACCACGCGCGGGGTGGAAAAGCAGATTGCGAAGTTACGCCAGGACGGACGTCTCCGCCGCGTCGGCCCGGCCAAGGGTGGGCATTGGGAAATGATCAAAAAGGGTGAAGGATAAACACATGGCCAAAAAGCAAACACCATTGACTGTCGAAGCCATCAAGCACGAGGAAGCAACGCGGAAAAATATCCCCACCGCCGAATACCAGTCGGTGATGGAAAAGAACGAGCAGGACCCGGTGCGCGTGGCCTACGAGCGCCGCAACCGCGACCTCGATCCGCAACTCGTCTGGCGCGGCAAGGATGAGCAGGACTGGAGCGACCTCGTCGTCCACGCCCCGCCGCTCTACATCCAGGAAAAGGTCCACCCCAAGGTGCTCATTGACGACCTGCTGCGTGAGTCTAAAGAGATCCAGGCGCGCGAGCCCGGTTCGCAAATCGATCTTTTCGCAGACTTCAACGGCATCCCCAAGGGCGTGGACAAGACCGAGTTCTACCAGCACGACCAGAATTGGTCGAACCGCATGATCCTCGGCGACTCCTTGCAGGTAATGGCCAGCCTCGCCGAGCGCGAGGGCCTGCGCGGCAAAGTCCAGTGCTTCTTCAACGATCCGCCTTACGGCATCAAGTTCAACTCAAACTTCCAGTGGTCAACGACGAGCCGCGATGTCAAGGACGGCAATCCCGGACACATTACCCGCGAGCCGGAACAGGTTAAGGCTTTCCGTGATACTTGGCGGGACGGGATTCACTCGTACCTGACGTATTTACGTGACAGACTGACCGTGGAAAGGGATCTGCTGACCGATAGCGGATCAGTTTTTGTGCAGATCGGGGATGAGAATGTCCATCGGGTCCGTGCATTGATGGATGAAGTGTTTGGGGAGGATAACTGTGTTTCACTGATTGCTTTTGCAAAAACCACCGGGTTTTCGGGAAAGCATCTATCTTCGGTAACGGATTACATAATCTGGTATGCGAAGAACCTCGATGCTGTGAAATTTAGGGCACTCTGTGTAGAAAAGAGCGGGTTCGGCGAAGGGAAATCGAAATACAGACCCGCCAACACTATTGTTGCCCTAAAAAAATCCGCGTTCGATCTGAGCCGAGAAGCAGTTTCCGATCAACTAACATCGCAAGGTGCATCAGCAAACAGCGACCAGCTTTTTACATTTCAGGATAAGCACTGGACTCCACCAACCGGCCTGCACTGGAAAACAACGGTTCTTGGAATGTCGAGATTGGCGCGTGCGGGAAGGGTAATGGCTGAAGGAAATTCCGTGCGATACGCTCGTTTCTACGATGACTTCGCGGTGCAGCCGCGTGTCAATGTGTGGATGGATATTGGCGGGATTCAGAGCCGATCAGATCCAAAGATTTACGTTGTTCAAACTGCAACAGAAGCGATCCAGCGCTGTATCCTCATGGCCACCGATCCCGGCGATCTCGTGCTCGACCCGACCTGCGGCTCTGGTACCACCACCTATGTCTCCGAACAGTGGGGGCGGCGCTGGATAACCATTGACACCTCCCGGGTGGCTTTGACCCTGGCCCGTGCCCGCATAATGGGTGCCCGGTATCAGTACTACGTGCTGGCCGACAGCCGCGACGGGCAACTCAAGGAAGCTGAAATCACACGCACCGCACTGAGTTCTCAGCCTATGTACGGGAACATCCACCACGGCTTCGTCTATGAGCGTGTGCCGCACATCACGCTCAAATCCATCGCCAACAACGCGGAAATCGATGTCATCTGGGACAAGTGGCAGGCGAAACTGGAACCATTGCGAGAGTCGCTGAACACAGCGCTAAAGAAGACCTGGCAGGAATGGGAAATCCCCCGTGACCTTCCCAAATCCGTTCGCCCTGAGCCCGTCGAAGGGCGTGCTTCGACAAGCTCAGCACGAGCGGTAGAGGAGATTCACCGGGACTGGTGGCAGGCCCGCATTGCCCGCCAGAAGGAGATCGATGCTTCCATCGCCGCCAAAGCCGAGTTTGAATACCTCTACGACAAGCCTTACGATAACAAAAAGAAGGTTCGCGTCGCCGGACCGTTCACCGTCGAGAGCCTCTCACCGCACCGCGTGCTCGGAGTGGATGAAAACGATGAATTAATTGACCGGGTGGCGGATCCCGGCTCAGGCTACGGAGAAAAGCAGACCTTTCCCCAGATGATCCTGGAGAACCTCAAAACCGCCGGAGTTCAGCAAGCGCACAAGGCAGACAAGATCACCTTCACTGCGCTCTCGCCCTGGCCGGGCTACTTCGTTTGCGCCGAAGGCCGCTACATCGAAGGCGCTTCTTGGGAACCCTCTCCCACCGGCGGGAGAGGTCCGGGTGAAGGGGAAGGAGTCGAAAAGCGCGCCGCCATCTTCATCGGCCCTGAATTTGGCACCGTCACCCGACCCGATCTGGTGGCCGCCGCCCGCGAGGCTGGCGATGCCGACTTTGACGTATTGATCGCCTGCGCCTTCAACTACGAGGCCCACGCCACAGAGTTCAATAAACTCGGTCGCATCCCCGTGCTCAAGGCACGGATGAACGCCGACCTGCACATGGCCGAGGACCTCAAGAACACCGGCAAAGGCAACCTCTTCGTCATCTTCGGCGAGCCTGACATAGACATCCTGCCAGCCGAAAACGGCAAGCTACGGATAAAGATCAATGGCGTGGACGTCTTCCACCCCCAGACCGGCGAAGTCCGCAGCGACGGCCCCGATGGCATCGCTTGCTGGTTCATCGACACCGACTACAACGAAGAAAGCTTCTTCGTCCGCCACGCCTATTTCCTCGGTGCGAACGACCCCTACAGCGCGCTCAAAACCACCCTCAAAGCCGAGATTAACGAAGAAGCCTGGGCCACCCTCCACAGCGACACCTCCCGCCCGTTTGACAAACCAAAATCAGGCCGGATTGCTGTGAAGGTCATTAACCACCTCGGTGACGAGGTGATGAAAGTGTTTCGGGTTAATTGATATAGTTTCAATCTATTATCGCTCTTAGCCTGCATTTTAAGCTGTTTGCTATAGAACTGAGTATGAAGAAATGGGTGGCTTTCTATTACCGGCAAAGGGTCAATGGCCTTTCGGTGTAAACCAGCACTTTCCGGGGAGAATTTAATAATGTTCCCAGGGGGGATTTCAGATAAACTCGGCAACCGATATGAGGCGAAATGGTTAGTTCGTCAACTTCTGGACGTGATTGCAGGCAAGGCGGACTGGATTAAGTATGAGGGGGTAACTCCACAATTTGATGGTTTTGAGTTTGCTGTCGGACAAGAAAAGGCAACGCATTGGCACCAAACAAAGAATAATGCGCCGCATGGGAATTGGACGATCTCAGCCTTAGAGCGTGAAAATGTTCTAACAGCATTTAAGAAAAGACTGAAAGGTAACAATGATGATCGATGCTTTTTCATTTCACAGGATCCAGCCAAAGATATTCGCACGTTAGTTGAGAAAGCAACACTTTCAACTACCGTCGAAGAGTTCAAGGAGATTATTCTCTCTGCAGATCAGAAAGAAAAATTCACTCAATTAACAACCATCTGGAATTGCACGGACATAATTGCCCATGAATTTTTACAGAGGTGTGATTTTCTGACATTGCCCGAAGCAGAGTTAGATAAAATCATCGAGTCTTATGGTGAGCTGTTTTTTGTGGAGAGTGATTCATCTGTATTTCCGATCCTGCGTGAGTATGCCGAAAAGCAATTCAACAAGTTAATAACAACATCTCTGGTGAGAGCAGATATCCGAGAGATCGGTTCTGCACTCACCTTTAAGGACTGGTCGCTTGATCAGACCTTGTGTGGAAAGTTGCTTGATGAGACGAACGCCTATCTCCAGACTTACAGCCCCTTTGGCGCGGGAGGCGATATTATTCCCCGCCAACAGATTAATATTGTAGCAAACCTCATCCAGGAGAAAAATGGACCCCGTTTAGTTCTCCTTACTGGTGTAGCCGGTTCCGGTAAATCGGGCGTTATTCGCGGCCTTATCGATGTGCTTAAGGGGCTGGATATCTCCCATTTGGCCTTTCGCGTGGATCACCATCTTCAGTATAATACGTCCCAGGAAATAGGGCATGTGCTGACAGGGAGGTCAGAAAGTCCTGTCATAACCTTGAAAGGTCTCAATCCTGCACGTACAGCGGTGCTCATTATCGATCAAGTCGACGCTGTAAGCGAAGTTTCAGGAAGAAATGGCAAAGTCAAAGCGGCGCTTCTGCGAATGATCCGTGATGCCCAGCATTTTGATACCGTACGATTGGTGCTTGTTTGTCGATCATTCGATTTCGATAGCGATCCTCAAATAAAGATGCTCAAAGAGGGCAAGAGAGTTGAGCAAGTTGAGATTTCTCAACTCGATTGGGAGAATGAAGTTGCTCCATTTCTTACAGGCAAAGGGATAGACACAAGTTTGTTATCGCAGACGCAGAAAGATCTATTACGACTTCCTTTGAATTTGGCTGTATTTCTTGAGGTTTGCAATGAAGGCCAACTCTTTGCATCTCGGGATGATCTTTTTAAAAGCCTTCTCCAGAAAAAAGACCGTGAGATCAGACAAAAATATAGCGTATCATGGTCACTTACAGAACCAATCAAAGCCCTTTCTGATTGGATGAGTACCAGGCAGAGACTGGATGCCCCACAGGCCGTACTCGATAATTTTCTCGGGGCAGAGGATATTCTCGCCTCAGAACACCTTGTTATTCCATCTCGGCGCCGTGTCAATTTCTTCCACGAGAGCTTTTTTGATTACGTTTACGCACGTGACTTTGTTGTTGGATCGCAATCACTGTTGGAATTGCTCACATCGACGGAACAGCATCTCTTTCGTCGGACGCAGGTACGTCAGATTCTTGAAGCGCTTCGGCAAGACGATTTAAATCGCTACTTTCTCGAGCTGGAATCAGTTCTCGTTTCCGACGCTATTCGATATCATATCAAAACTGCTGTAACGCAGTGGCTTGGGTTATTAAGCGAACCTACCGCAAAGGAACGGGATATCATTTTATTATTTGATAGGAAGACCGAACCTTTTCCACAACTTGTCCGGTCTGCCTTTTTTTCTTCAGGAGGATGGTTCGATCTGCTGCACAAGGGTGGATGGATCGACAAGGTACTGGGTGAAGAAAATGAGGAACGAAGACAGGCTGTCCTGTGGTGGTTATCTGATATTGCGGGAAAACGGCCTGCCGATGTGGCGTTCATTTTGGACGCATGGTGGAATAACGATCCTCAGCGCGGAGATAAACTTCTGGATTGGTTCGGCTATGTTAAAAGAAAAAATCGCGATCAATCGCTCATTGATCTATGTGTAAAGGTTCTCAGAACAAAACCGCCGGGCCTATTTAAGACCGATACGCAGCATAAAAGAGAACTGCTTTTGGCCACGTGGGCGGAAGAAAGTCCCGATAGAGGATCGGAAATTATAAAGGCCTATTTCGATGCTTGGTCTGATGCACACCCCGGAAGAGATCCCTTTGAAGACGATAAGATGGATGATCATCACCTGTATTCCCTGCAAAAAGTCGCGGAGAAATCCCCTAAAGCATTTCTTGATGGAACTATTGATGTTCTTTTGCGGTCAATCGATTTGATCAATCAACACGAAGCGGAAGGAAACAGGGATTCAACGTTCAAATCCCGGATCTATTCCGGCCACCATTTTGGCGAAGATCAATTTCTTTTTTTATTTAGAAGCGCGCTTGAACGCATGGCCCGTGAAGCACCTGATGCAGCCTTGGAATTTCTCTCAAAGCTCGATGCGACAAGGCACGAGGCGCTTCTGCACCTCCACCTTCAGACCATATCTGCAAATGGTGAAGCTCTGGCTAAACATTTGCTAATCCATCTCGAAAATAAGGATCTTTTCGAGGCAGGTTGGCATGGCGCTGATTGGAAGTCATTTGCCGAAGCCGCACACTCGGCAGTTCCCTTTCTTTCACCGGCTGATAGGAATCGCGTTGAAAAAGCAATTTTCAATCACCAACCGGAGATCAAGCGCGCAATCAGAGTTGCACACGGGATTAAAATACACGGAGAAACGGATCCATGGTGGAATCGTCATAGTGCCATTTACTTCGACTTGAATCGCTCCGGTTTCGAACAGTGGTGCGTCCTTGAATCGATTGGTGAGAAATATCTAACTGTTGAGGGAGTGCAGCATCTCAAAAAACTCCGTCGGAAATTCCCGAACGAAACACTTCCACGACCTGATCACCTGGAAATGCACACTGTCGGATCACCCATCAAGCGGGATAGAATCAAGCACATGAAGGATGAGCAGTGGCTTTCTGCGATTGGCAAATACGCCAACGAAGACTGGCGACGATATGGGCACAATTTCATTGATGGGGGTGCGCATCAGCTTGCCGCTGAACTTCAGCAAGCAACGAAAGAAAACCCAAGTCGTTTTGTCGCCTTCTTGAAGTGCATACCAGAGACGGCAAATCCAACTTATGTCTCCCATATCTTGTGGGGCCTTGCTGAAGCTGAAGGGGTCGAAGACCATTTAGTGAAAGACGCCATTGTTATCACGCATCATCGACCAGAACGGGCTTATGGCACTGACATTGCCCGCTTATTTGAAAAATATCCACATATTGGGAGTGATCCGTCTATCTTCGATATTCTTGCCTGGTATATTGAAAATGGTGATGCAACTGAAGACAACGCGGTTGATTCGACGCATAATGAGCGTGAAGTTGTTTCAATCAATGACCTCGTGAATAGAGGGGGAAACCTCCATATTCGAAGGACAAACGGAGCGCGTGGATCGGCAGTTGAAGCCATGAGCGCTGTTTTATGGAAAATTCCTGACATGGCCGAAAAAGCATTTAATATCATTGAGAATAGAATTTCACACGAATCCCTGGTCAGTGTAAGATGTTCTCTCATAAATCCACTAATACCTCTCTTTAATTCCGATCGGGTGCGTTGCGCCAAACAGGCAGAAATGCTGATTAAAGGACCTTCCGAACTTGATAAAGACGAGACATTGCAGAGTGTGCATGTTTTCCTTTCTCCCTTAATTACCTATTACGGTACATATCTGTTGAACTATATCCTTTCTGCGGTTCCGGATGTGGGGGAAAAGCTTGTTAGAATGTTGCTTGATTCCGGTGATGAAACAATGCGCATGGTTGGAGGCTGGTTCATCATTCGTTTGAGCTTTCGGGATCAGAAATATATTGTTGAGGCCGATCATTTAATCGAAGCAGGAACAATGTATCGCCGTCTCGCTGCGGATGTGGCAGCCCGTTCGATCACGCATGAGGAATTCCGCGACAGGGCTGAACAGATGCTTCTTCGCTTCTTCAATGATGAGGATAAACATGTCCGGCAGCAAGCTGATTACGTATTTCGTGAAATATTGCCCGATGAATTCGTCAGGTACACTAGTCTCGCTTGGGCATATCTGCATTCCAAATCCTTCAGGATCGACGGATCCTATGCTTTCTTCAGTGCTCTTGAAGAAGCAACATGCCACACCCATGAATTGGTAATTTCTATGGCCGAACTGATGGTATCCGATTTGTTAAAGAATGGTAAAATAGGAGGATTGCTCAGAGAGCTTCACCATTTAAAAGATCTCCTGAAAAAGGAATATGTAGCCTCGGAGAACAACCTTGATCTCCGGAAAAGAATTCTTGATGTCATTGATAAAATGCTCGAAAGAGAATGTTATGGCACAGAAGAAATCCTTAAGGCGCATGAGCGTGGAGTTTAGTTTAGCAGAAGGACATAAAAGGACACTCATGACCATTCAGGTTATAAAATTATGGATGTCCGTGATTATCATTTGGTGCAAACCGGCAGCAATATCTGGCTGATCAAATAATAGTGATTATATGAACTTCCGTATCGCCGACACATTTATCGACAGCCTTGCCAAGCTGCCCGACCAAGAACAAAAAGCCGTCAAGACCACGGCCTTTGATCTGCAGTTGAACCCGGCAAATCCTGGCATGCAGTTTCATAAGCTCGACAAGGCCAGGGATCCAAACTTCTGGTCCGTTCGTGTCGGCCTCGATATTCGACTGATTGTCCACAGGACGGATGCCAGTCTGCTTTTGTGTTATGCCGGGCACCACGACAATGCCTATCGCTGGGCCGAGCGCCGCAAGCTGGAAACACACCCGATGACCGGCGCCGCCCAGCTCGTAGAGATCCGGGAGACGGTTAAGGAAATTACCGTTTCCAAATACGTTGAAGTTGAACAGCCGGTTTATCCCAAGCCGCTCCTCTTTGCCGACGTGACCGCCGAGGTATTGATGGGCTATGGGGTACCAGACGAGTGGCTGGCGGATGTGCGCAGGGCCGATGAAGACACCTTGCTGGAGCTTGCTGGCCACCTGCCGGGTGAAGCGGCTGAGGCACTGTTGAATCTGGCTACCGGCACGACACCACAAATCGTACCGGCCATTGCCGCCGTTACTGACCCGTTCGAACATCCCGATGCGCAACGTCGTTTCCGGGTGATGCACAACGTTGAAGAATTGGAACGCGCGCTGGAATATCCCTGGGAAAAATGGACGATCTTTCTCCATCCGGCACAGCGGCACCTGGTGGAACGGGACTTCAATGGTCCCGCACGAATTTCCGGTTCGGCGGGTACGGGAAAGACGATCGTCGCACTGCACCGGGCCGTCTCTCTTGCCCGCAATCACCCCGATGCCAGAGTCTTGCTCACTACGTTTTCCGATACCCTGGCGAATGTCCTGAGAATGAAGATGCGGCGCTTGATCAGTAATGAACCGCGTATCGCTGAACGTCTGGAAGTACAGGCCATAAACGATATTGGCGGTCGGCTTTACGAGTTAAACTTCGGTCGTCCGCACATCGCCTCGCGAACGGTGATCGAAGAGTTTCTGAAAGAAGCCGCCGGGGAAGTGGCCGGCCACAAGTTTTCGCCGCATTTTTTGCTGGCAGAGTGGGAAGAGGTTGTTGACGCCTGGCAGTTGGAAACATGGGAGACCTATCGGGATGCCAGACGCCTGGGCCGGAAGACGCGACTGCCCGAGAAACAACGTGTCATGCTCTGGGCGATCTTCGAGCGTACCCGTGCGTACCTGAAGGCCCGCAACCTCATCACACATGCCGCTTTGTTCAGCAACATCGCGTCTCATCTGGTGAAGAGCAACAAACCGCCCTTTGATTTTACCATCGTGGATGAGGCACAGGACATCAGCATTCCGCAGTTGCGCTTTTTGGCGGCCCTGGGATCAGGACGACCGAACGGTCTTTTCTTTACCGGCGACCTCGGTCAGCGGATATTTCAGCAACCTTTCTCCTGGAAGGCGCTCGGCGTGGATATTCGCGGTCGTTCCCGGACGCTCCGCATTAATTACCGCACGTCACACCAGATCAGGATGCAGGCCGACCGCTTACTGGGTCCTGAATTATCCGACGTTGACGGAAATACAGAAGACCGGCGCGGCGTAGTATCGGTATTCAATGGGCCGAAACCGGTCATTATGGTTTGCGATACCAAGGAAAAAGAAATCGAAACTGTCGGCAAGTGGCTTACTGATCGCATAAGCGCGGACGTGATGCCGCACGAGATAGGTGTTTTCGTACGCTCTACTGCTGAACTTGACCGGGGGCGGGCGGCGGTAGAGACGGTAGGGCTCCGCCTCAAGGTACTCGACGAAAAGGTTGAAACGGCCGGCGATCACGTATCGGTCTGCACGATGCATCTTGCCAAAGGCCTGGAGTTCCGTGCCGTTGTCGTGATGGCCTGCGATGATGAGATAATCCCCCTGCAGGAACGGATTGAGACAGCAGCCGACGATACTGATCTGGAAGAGGCCTATAACACGGAGCGGCATCTGCTTTATGTAGCTTGTACCCGTGCGCGCGATCATCTACTCGTGACGGGCGTCGATCCGGCATCGGAGTTCCTTGATGATATGCGGATGTAAAATAAAATTTTATTGATAATGGACGCCGTCGAGCGACCAGTCACGGGGCTGTGTAACCGCCCGGGCTAGTAGCAGGGGATCGTAGTTGGGAAATCGATAACCAAAGGAATGGCGGGCCGCCCAAAAGAGATTTTGCCCATCGATGAAGGTACAGGCTCGTTTGATCGTCGGTTCTGTCGGCAAGCTCTACCCTCCGTTCAAAGGTCATATAAAAACAAAACCCCGCCAGAGGCCTTTCGGCTGGTCCGACGGGGGGTAGATGACGATGATAATATAAAGCTGTCAATTTCTTTTGTCAAGGAAAATCCACCGAAATCGGGCACGCTTCCAAAAATTCGGAAGCACTGCGTATACCAACGGCCGGGAAATATCAAGAAGATTCTGCAATATTGATTATGCATGATTATGGGAAAAAGATGGGATGGGTGATTCAAATACAAAAAAACTTGATCACTGTTGCGGATTGCCAAAAGAAAGCTGCCATACAATCGTATTCCTCCAAAACGTTGACTATAAAATATCGACAAGCACCTGATTATTCGATTTCGTCGATCAGGTGACAATGAAATTGCTTGCTATCGGGATTTGATCTCTTCTTTTTTCACGAAAGTACGCATCAACCGGATGAACCGGATTTTATTGCTGCGTGGCGAGCGGCCCTTCTTTTTTTACCCTGTATGAGCCCGTACGCAGAGGTCACCGCACAAGATTCGACAGAACGAGCACTGTCCAGTAGGGAAACAACATCAGCAGGATGATTGATACGATGTAGGCGGGAATGTACCAGAAGGCTCCCCGAAACACTGTGGCCAGGGAGATATCAGGGGCCATTCCGGCAACAATATAACAGCAAATGCCGATCGGGGGCATTATTGAACCCATGGTTGTAACGATCGTGATGACCTGGCCGAACCAGATCGGATCGTAGCCGAGCTGCACCACCAGGGGATAAAAGATGGGCAGCGACACCAGCAGGAACGCCAGCGCATCCATCACACAACCGCCGATGACGTAGCATAAAAGAATCACACACAGCAGCATCCAGTTCGGCAAGGCCAGCCCGCTGATCCAGCCGGCTACCTCGTAAGGCAGCCTGGTTACCGTCAAAAAGCGACTGAAGACCACAGCTCCCGCGACAATCATGAAAACCATGCAGGAAATGCGGAGGGTATCGAGGATTGACTTGATAAATCCCTGCCAGGAGAGCTTCCTTCTGATTATGCAGATGGCGAGTCCGAGGGTGCAACTGGCGGCCGCTGCCTCCGTTGCCGTGACGACACCGGTAAAAAGGGCGTACATGATGATGGCAAAGAGGATCAGGATGTCGATAATATCGGGCAGGGCCTTAAAACGTTCCGTCCAGGTACTCTTGGGTCCTTTGGGCCCCCAGTCGGGATGCCGCCAGCAGATGAAGAAAACGGTAGCCGCAATGGCGATCGTCAGGATGGCGCTCGGGATGATGTTGCCAAAAAAAAGCTTGCCTATCGATTGCCCTGTGTAAAGTCCGTAAACGACAAGAACGATGCTGGGAGGGATAAGGACGCCCAGCGTAGCGCCGGCGGCGACGGAACCGGCGTTAAGTTGGGGATGGTAATTGTATTTCTTCATCTCCGGGATGGCCACCTTGCTCATGGTCGCTGCCGTGGCGGTGTTGCTGCCGCTTATTGCCGAAAATGCCGCGCAGGCCATGATCGTTGTTATGGCCAGCCCTCCCTTGTAATGGCCGAACCAGCGATAGGTCGCGTAATAGAGGCCATGGTTGTACCCCCCGTAGTGCACAAACTCGCCGACGAGTATGAACATGGGGATAACCGTGAGCCCGTAGTTGGAGAAGATCCCCCACATGTCGGCCCCGACCATGCCGAATGCCGCCTTGAACGAGGTCACATAGGCAAAACCCAGAAAGCCGACCAGCGCCATCGTGAAACCGGCAGGGATCTTGAACAGAAAAAGCACGGCAAACATTATCCCTATGCCGTATACGCCAACTATCGGTCCTTCCATCCCTATCCCTCCCTGGGAGACAGCTTTTTGAGAAAATCAACAAAGGCCGAGAAGCATAACAGCGCAAATCCTACCGATACGGCAAAGACGTAGGGATGAAATATAACCTTCAATGTTTCCGATACCTCGTGGGATTCGTAGATCTTCATGCCCCAGACATAGACCTGCCAGGACACGATCCCGAAAAACAGCATAATGACAACGTCCGCCAGTGCATCAATAACGGTCTGCAGTTTTTTTGGGTATTTCTCGCTCAGGATGTCCACGATGATGTGGTCCTTGTTCTTCTGTGTGTAGCCAAGGGCGAAGGCAATAACGACGGCGCCGAGGAAGGAAACAATCTCGTATGTCCCCCGGAAGGGCAGATGAAATATTCTCAGGACAACGTTTCCCGTAGCGAGCAGCATCAGGGCAAGTACGGCAATGCCGCCCAGGATCATGGAAATCTTATTGAGAAAGTTGTTTATTGCCTCGAGATATTTCATCTTTCCCTCCTCCAGACACCGGGACTCTTCTTTTTCACTAACAGCCACAACAGACGATCATCGAAATCGCCGCTAGCTACTTGCCGGAAAACTGCTTTTCGTACTTGTCCTTGAGTTTGTAGAGATCCTGCATGATCTGAGCTCCGTTGAGCCCCGCCGCCGTTACTCTCTTGATGTAATTATCGATCATCGGCTTTACCAGGCCGGGAATCTCGGCCTTTTCGGAGGCCGGGAGGTTAATAATCTGATGATTGTATTTCTCCTTCGACCATTTGAGCGCTTCCTTGACATGATTATCCACGTAAGTAGCCGTCCACTCGGCCTGCTCGCGCCGGAGATCGTCAAAGACCTTCTTCACATCGGCGGGCAGTGAATTCCACTTCTCCTGGTTCATCACCACCGCGAAGGTGACAACAAAGAGGTTCGTGTCCGTCGCATAGGGCGTGTAGGCGGCAAAATTGAAGTCCTTGAGGATCTCCATCGAAGATACCACGCCTTTGACAACGCCTTTCTGCAACGCTTCCGGGGTTTCCGATTGCGGCATCGCAATAGGAATGCCGCCCAGTCTCTTGACGGCTTCCGCGCCGGTGCCTGATACCCGCAGCTCCATCCCATTCAGATCTTTCAGCGATTTTACGGGCTTGGACGTCATGAAGTCAGCCGGCGGGCAGGTGAAGAGGGTGAGAAGTTTTACCTTTTCGAATTCTTTTGGATATTTTTCGATCAGGTCGTAAAGGGCAAGGCTGGCGGCCTTGGCGCTCGTGAACCCGATTGGCAGATCAACGGCTTCGGATACCAGGAAGCGGCCCGGCTGATAGCTCATGGCAAAATTGCCGATGTCGGCCGTGCCGGTAATAACGCCGTCAAAGATGTTTTTTGCGGGCAGGAGCGTGCCGCCCGGGAAGGTCTGGACCTTCACCGCGCCTTTGGTCCTTAGTTCCACCTCCTTGGCCCACCTCTCCATCTGCACACTGGGAAATGTGGATGCCGGCGGAAAGTTGGCATAGGTGAGCTTTATCTCACTGCGCAAGTTTCCCGGGAAAAAAACATGGGCCCCTAAAACAACGATCAACGCTAAAAAAATCGGCAAACTTTTCCTGATCTTCATAGTAATCCCCCCTTGTTGTTTATTGCGACTCTGAAAGGTCGTCCATTTTTCCTGACGTCTTCCGACGTTAAAGCATATTTTGACAATAATATTTTTCTGCGCTTGACGATTTGACGGCCTGCATGTATACGGCAACACAATATATGTCAACAAAAAATATCGCCAAGAAAAATCTTGCGATTCATGTGTACCATAACTTGAAAGTTTGTAGGAGGATGCCATGGAGATTTTTAAGGGAATGACAATGCTGTCCTTGGAGCAGGCAACGGTGCTGCCTTATCTGAGCTACCGGCTGGCTATGGACGGAATCCGTGTGATCCGGCTGGAACACCCGGTGTATGGGGACCCCAACCGGCTGGTCGGGGAGAACAAGCTCGGGGAAGAGCGGATGAACTCCTATTTCATGGCGATCAACGCCGGGAAAGAAGCAGTTACCCTGAACCTCGCCTTGCCGGAAGGGCAGGAACTGCTGAAAGAGATGCTCGTGAAGCTGAAGGTTGATATCTTCGCCACCAATCAACTGCCCAAAAATTATGAAAAACTGGGGATTGACTATAAGACCTTGCAGGCTGTCAGGCCTGACCTGATCTGGGTCGGACTCACGGGATTCGGACCCGAAAGCAACGAGGCCGCCTACGACCCCATCCTGCAAGCAAGGGGCGGTCTTATGGCACTCACCGGCGAGGCCGGCGAGGACCCGCAGGTCATGGGAATACCGCTGCCCGATATGGGTACCAGTGAACATGCCTATGGGCTGATCATGAAAGCCCTCTTCAAACGCGCCAAAACCGGCCTGGGGGAACGGATAGACGTCTCCATGTTCATGTCCACAACCTCCTGGCTTACCGTACCGATTACCTTGACGAAGTCCTTCGGCAACATGATTACGCGAAGGGGGAATACACACAAATTCTTCGCCCCGGTCTCCGTCTATGAGACCAGGGACGGATACGTCTATATTGCCCTCGGAAACGACCGCCAATGGATATCCCTCACCAAGCTTCCCGGCTTTGAGAAGCTGGCCAGGCCCGCCTATGAAAATAACAAAGGACGTATTAATGATGTACAGGCTCTGAATGCACTGATCAATGACTGCACAAAAACAAAAACAACGGACGAGATGATCGAGCTCTGCCAGCAGGTCACTATTCCTATTTCCCGGGTCAACACTATTGAGGAGGTCATCGAAGATCCCTATGTAAAAGAGGCGCTCCTGACAGCCAGGGATCCGCTTACGGGCATGCAGATACACATGGCGCCGCCGCCCTTTATGACCCCCTTTCTGAAGGAGTCCGGCCGTCAGATGACCTTTCCGCCCCGCTTCGGGGAACACAACGAGAATATCTACGGTGAGCTCGGGTACTCTTCCGGAAAGCTGCTGGAACTGAAGGAGAAAGAAGTTATTTAGCCACGCCGAATCTTGCGTTTAAAGAAAGGAGGATATATGGATTTTGCCTTAACCGAGGAACAGGAATTCTTCAAAAAAATTATCACCGATACGGTCGATCGTCTCATCGTGCCCAAGGCCAGGGAGATTGATGAGAAGGAGGAATTCCCCCGGGAGTTATGGCGGGAGTTCACCGGGCTCGGGTATCTGGGACTGCGCTACCCGGAAGAGATAGGCGGCATGAACGCCGATCCCGTAACGGCCATGATCTTCTACGAGCAGCTCGCCCGGGGATCGGTAGGGTTTGCCCAGAGCGTCATCATGAACGCCCTGATGGGCACCTATTTTATTTACCGCTTCGGCACGGAGGAGATCAAAAAGCGCTGCCTGTATCCGGCCATGCGGGGCGAGAAGATCGCCACCATGTGTTTTACGGAGGACCAATCGGGCTCAGACCTCGCCGCCACAAGGACCAGAGCCGAAAAAGACGGCAGCGATTGGGTGCTAAACGGCACGAAGATGTGGATCACCAATGGACCGATTGCCGATATCGCAACGGTGCTCGCCACGACCGACATGGCCAAGGGTGCAAAAGGTCTCAACTTCTTCCTTGTGGAAAAGGGGACGCCGGGCTTTTCGCCCGGGCAGGTGCTCGACAAACTGGGCTGCCGGGGGACCGTAACGGGGGAGCTTGTTTTCGATAATGTCCGGATTCCCGCCGAAAACCTGCTGGGGACAGAGGTGAATAAAGGCGTCGAATATCTGTCGGAAATACTTGACGAGGTTCGAACCATGACCGGGGCAATGGCGCTCGGGATAGCGCAGGCGGCCTATGACGAAGGGCTCGATTATGCGCGGAAGCGGGTCGCTTTCGGCAAAACCATCGGCAGTTACCAGCTCATCAGGGCCAAGTTTGCCGATATGGCGACGGAAATGGAGGCAAGCCGCCTCATGGTTTACTATGCGGCCTGGAGGATCAAGGAGAAACTTTCCTGCCGCAAGGAGGCGGCTATGGCCAAGATGTTCGCCACCGAGACTTGCCTGAAGGTCGTCGATGAGGTGACGAGGATCTGGGGCGCCAATGCCTTCGCCCACGAATACAACCCGCAGCGCTACTTCCGGGATGCCCGTTTTCTTCTTTACGGCGGCGGAACCCATGAGATTATTAAGGATTTTCTGGGCCGGATGATTATCGGCAAGCACTAACCGATAAAGATAATTGTTCTGAATTAGAGGGAGACGGTTATGAACATTGTTGTGCTGGTAAAACAGATCCCGGACCCGGAAGCTCTGGTGGCGATCGGTGGAGACGGGGTAAGCCTCGCTATAGAACCGAAGTTTGCCATGAACGTCTTTGATGAATTTGCCATTGAGGAGGCCCTGCGGATCAAAGCGCGCCATACCGGCAAAGTCAGGGTTATCGCCCTGGGAAGCGGTAAGGCAATCGAGGTTTTGAGAACCGGTATTGCTATGGGGGCGGACGAAGCGCTGCTCCTTGAGGACGAGGCTTTTTTGGACGGCGACGGATATGCAACTGCTTTCGTTTTGAGCCGGGCCATTGCTCAGGAACCCTTTGATATCATCCTCTGCGGCAGACAGGCCATTGATGATGACCGGGGGGAAGTAGGACAGATGGTAGCCCAGTTTCTGGGACTGCCGCATGTAGGCGGCATCGTGAAGCTTGATGTAACTGATGGCCGGGCCGTCGCGGAGGTTGCGGTAGAGGGCGGACAGGAGACGGTGGAAGTGCCGCTGCCCGCGTTATTTACCGCTCAGAAGGGGCTGAATGAGCCAAGAGTCCCGCTGATTACGGGCGTCATGAAGGCCATGAAGGCCCAGATAGCAAGATTGACGGCGGCCGACCTGGGGCTTGCGCCTGCTCAGGCCGGACGGTCGGGAGCGAAGGTAAAGGTGGTGCAATACTCCCTGCCTAAGAAAAAACCCGCCGTACAAATTATTTCCGGTGAGCCGCGCGAGGCCGCGATGGAAGCGGTAAGGATCCTCATGGACGTCGAAAAGGTATTTTAGTAATTAGTGATGGGGGGAATAGATGGACAAGATTCTTGTCTTTGTGGAGGCAAAGGGTAATGAGCCGCGAAAGGTTTCCCTGGAGCTGCTCTCGGAAGGCTTAAAGCTGGCCGCAAGCGGGCAGTTCAGCATGGAAGCCGTGTTTTTGGGAAAGCTGCCCGCAGCGGTGCGAGAAACTCTCCTCAATTACACGGAAAAGCTTATCCACGTTACCGATCCGGTGCTGGAAAACTATACGGCGGAAGGCTATTCCCTGGCGCTGGCCGGCTACGCACGCAAAACAGGTGCGAAGATAATCCTGGGCGGGGCCACACAAAGGGGACGCGATTTCCTTCCCCGGGTCGCAGTGCTCCTGCAGGCGGGCATCGCCTCGGATGTGACCATAACCAACTGGGAAAAAGATCCCCTGACGTTTATCCGGCCCATGTACGGCGGTAGAGTGCTGGCCGAGCTTTCTTTTTCAGCCTACCCGGCCATCGTTACGGTGCGGCCTAATAGTTTCGGGGTGGGCGCGTCCCTTGCCCAAAAGGGGGAGTTGGTGGAATTTCCGGCCGGCATCTCGCCTGAGCAGGTAAAAACAGCGGTCATAAAGACAGAAGCGACGACCTTGGGGAAAGCTGATTTGACCGAGGCGGACCTGATCGTGGCCGGCGGCCGGGGATTGAAAGCCGCCGCGAATTTCCGGCTCATCGAAGAGTTGGCCCAGACTATCGGCGCCACAGTGGGGGCAACGAGATCCGTCGTGGATGCCAAGTGGCGCGACCAGGCCGACCAGATCGGCAAAAGCGGCAAAACCGTTTCCCCGAAGTTTTATCTGGGAGCCGGCATTTCCGGAGCTATCCACCATATCATGGGCATGGACACGTCCAAGGTTGTCCTCGCCGTCAATAATGATCCCAACGCAATTATTTTCAGCTACGCCAATTATGGTATCGTGGGCGATCTCTTTGAGGTGTTGCCGGCGCTGACTGAGGAACTGAGAAAAAGACTGGGGAAATAGGCTGATCCCCATCGATAAACAAGATTGATATGCCCTATGGATAAACTCTTATGGATAAAGTAGATGCGATCATCGTCGGCGGAGGACTGGCCGGCTTGACGGCGGCCTACCATCTTGCCAGCGCCGGCCGGCAGGTTATTCTCCTGGAGCGGGGGGACGCGCCGGGGAGCAAAAACGTAACCGGGGGACGGCTTTACGTGGAGCCCATCAGAGAATATCTGCCCGGGATCATTGCGGAGGCGCCCCTGGAAAGGCATGTCGTAAAAGAGATCATTACGGTACTCTCTGACGATGCCTCCGCGCAGTTGGAATACGCCAACGAGAGCTGGCGCCGCGAGCCGTACATGAGCTATACCGTGCTGAGGGCGACCTTCGATGGCTGGCTTGCGGAAAAAGCAGGCGAAAAAGGCGCCTTTGTCATCCCGAAAAAGAAGGTGGATGCCCTCCTGTGGGAAGATGGCCGCGTGGCGGGCATCAAGGCGGGAGACGAGGAGATCGGGGCCCACATCGTCATTGCGGCCGACGGGGCGCTCTCCTTCCTCGCGGAAAAGGCCGGGCTCAGAAAACCCCTGGAACCGCGCAGCTACGCCGTGGGCATCAAGGAGATTTACCATCTCGATGCAGGAACTATTGAAGATCGCTTCGGCCTGCTGCCAGGGGAAGGGGCCGCGAATCTCTTTGTCGGGGCCGTAACCCGGGGCATGTTCGGAGGCGGGTTTCTCTATACGAATCGCGATACGCTCTCCCTGGGGATCGTCGTTGGCATCGACGACTTGAGCAAACAGAAGAACCCCATTGCCGCCTCCCAGCTCATGGAGGAGTTTTCGCACCGACCGGAGGTGCAAAGATGGATCAAAGGAGGCACCTTAAAAGAATACGCGGCCCATGTCATCTCTGAGGCCGGAGCGGGAGGCATCCCCAGGCTTTACACCGACGGCATGCTCGTTGCCGGCGATGCCGCCGGTTTCTCGCTCAATCTCGGGTTGACCGTGCGGGGCATGGAGTTTGCCATTGCCTCGGGGGCGATCGCCGCCGGGGTGGCCGATGAAGCCCTGACCCAGGGAGATATGTCGGCAGCTTTCCTCGCCCGCTATGAACAGAAGCTCCGGGAGAGCTTTGTCCTTGCGGATATGGAAACCTTCCGTCACACCAGAAATGTGCTCGAAAATAAGAGACTCTTCACCGTCTATCCCCAGTTTTTTTCCGAACTGCTCGCGGCGCTGTTCGCTATCGGCCCGGGCAAAAAGGAAGCCTTGTACGCAACGGCCAAGGCGGTCGCCAGGAAGTACATCCTCAACTGGGAAGGGTGCAAGGACTTGTTAAGCATGAGGAAAATGTAGTCATGAAAGTGGAAGAAAAGATAGCGCTCGATGCGATGAAAAACGATCGCGTGAGCCACATCCAGCTCGACCAGAAAATCTGCGCAGCCTGCCCGGAGCGGATGTGTATCGCCGTCTGCCCCGCCCACCTTTATTCCCTGGAAGAGACGGGCGAAATGATGGTCGAATACGCAGGCTGCCTGGAATGCGGGAGCTGCCAGATTGCGTGCATCCATAAGTCTATTGACTGGAACTACCCGGCGGATGGATGCGGCGTTCAGTATCGATACGGTTAAGGAGGCGACATTAATGGCAAGAACTATCCGAATACTCATAGCAAAACCGGGCCTCGACGGGCATGACCGGGGGGCAAAAGTCGTGGCCCATGCGCTCATGGAGGCGGGGATGGAGGTCATCTACACGGGCCTTCATCAGACGGTGGAGCAGATCGTAGCGACTGCCCTCCAGGAAGATGTGGATGTGATCGGGCTTTCGATCATGAGCGGTGCCCATATCCCCATCACCGAGAAGCTCGTGCGGAAAGCCCGCGAGGCAGGGATTGACGACAAGATGATCGTTGTCGGGGGAGTAATCCCCGGCCGCGATATTCCGAGGCTCAAGGAACTGGGGGTGCGGGGCGTATTTCCGGGTGGGACGCCGTTTACGGAAATTGTCCGGGTGATAAAAGAAAATGTGAGACGTGATCAGGAGGCGAAATGGGAGTAGCAAAATATACCAAGGATGCGAAAGGCCAGATTACCGATGTTACCCTGCAGTCGGGCATCCATGTCAAAACATTCTATGGTCCCGAGGATCTCGAGCGGATCGGGTTTTCCTATGAGAAGGACCTGGCCGACCCCGGCGCATATCCCTTCACGCGGGCCATCCATCCCCAAGGCTACCGCAGCCGGGCCTGGACGACCAGGCAATACACCGGTTTCGGGACATCCTACGAGACCAACGAACGTTTCAAATTGATGATCGACCACGGCCAGACGGGCCTGAACGTGGCCTTTGACCTGCCCACCCAGATGGGATACGACTCCGATGACCCCATGGCGGAAGGAGAAGTGGGACGCGTGGGCATGGCGGTCGATTCCCTGCGCGACTTTGAGGTAGCCTTTAAGGACATCAACCTGGCCAAGATCGGCTCCGGACTTACCATCAACGCCGTCGCCTCGATCATGCTTGCCATGTACCAGGCCGTGGCCGAGAAATACGGCTATGATGCCAAGGTGATTTCCGCGACGCCTCAGAACGATATTTTAAAGGAGATGATCGGGAGGGGCGCGTGGATTTTTCCGGTGGAGCCGGCGGTAAAGCTGATCGGCGATACCATCGAATATTCCATGACCACCATGCCGCGGACCAATCCGGTTTCCATCTGCGGGTACCACATCCGGGAGTCGGGGGCGACGCCGGCGCAGGAGATCGGCTACGCCATCCTGATCGCCAATGCCTACATCGACAATGTTTTGCCGCGCGGCTATGATGTTGACGAATTTGTGGGCAGGTTTTCCTTTAATTTTAACGTCTTCGGCAATATCTGGGAACAGGTGGCAAAGTTTCGGGCCGCCCGGAAACTCTGGGCGCGAAACCTGAAAGAGAAATACGGCGTGAAGAAAGAATCCAACATGTTCATGCGGGGGCTCTTCGGCGGCGGCGGCTACGGCCTCACCAAGGCTCAGCCGGAAAACAACATCATGCGCGGCGCCTACTACGCCCTCTCCGCAGCCCTGGCCGGGGCTCAGACCATTGCCCTGTGCAGCTACGACGAGGCCTATACCATTCCAACCCCCCACTCTGCCGTTATTTCACTGCGGACCCTGCAGCTTCTCATGGACGAGGTAGGCTTGCGGGATACCGTTGACCCGCTGGCGGGAAGCTACTTTATCGAGACGCTGACGAAGGAGATGGAAGAAAAAATCGAGGAGGAAATGGCAAAGATCGAGCAGGTGGGCGGGATTGTCTCGGCCGTTTCCACCGGCTACATACAGAATTTGGTTTCCCAGCAGGCCTACGCTTTCGAAAAGGGGATCCAGTCCGGGGAGCTTCTCAAGGTGGGCGTCAATATCCATACCGAGGGAGAATCAAAAGACGTTGAACTACACGAATATACTGGTGAAACAGCGGAGAAGCAGATTGAGGAATTAAAGCGGGTCCGCCGGGAAAGAAACCAGCGCGAAACGACCCGGACCCTTGTGGACCTTGAGCAGGCGACCCGGGCGGGCAAGAACGTCATGCCCTATCTGGTGGATTGCTGCAAGGCCTACGCGACGGTCGGCGAGATGACAAGTGTTTTCAGAAACGTTTTTGGAGAGTTTAAAGAACCGGGGTTATTCTAAGGCAGGGGCTAAGCATGCTTCGCCCTTACGTTATGACGGGGAGGAATAAATGAAAGAAAAGAATTACCGGCTGGGCTGTGACATCGGCGGTACGTTTACCGACTTTGTCCTGCTGAACGATCAAACCGGAGAGATTAAAACCGGCAAGTGCCTGACCACTCCCGGCGATCCCTCGGATGCCGTGGAAGAGGGAATAAGGGAGCTGGAGAAGACCGCGCCGGACTTTGTCGCCCAGTTGGATGAGCTGATTCATGGCACGACCCTCGTCATCAATTCCATCATCGAGAGAAAGGGCGCCCGCACAGGGCTCATCACGACCAGAGGATTCCGGGACATCCTGGAAATCGGCAGGGAGATGCGCTACGCCCCCTATGACGTATTTGCCGAATTTCCCCTGCCGCTGGTTCCCCGCCGATATCGCCTCGAAGTGGATGAACGGATCCGCAGCGATGGGAGCGTCCTGAAAGCCCTGGACCCGGAAGAAGCAAGGCAGACCGTCCGCGCTCTCCTTAAGATGGGCGTGGAGTCCATTGCCGTCTGTCTCATTAATTCCTTCGAGAATCCGGCCCATGAGCTCATGCTCGAAGAGATCATCGCGAGTGAAGCCCCGGGAATCTCCGTCTCGATTTCCTACCGAGTTCTGCCGCAGATCAAGGAGTATGAGAGAACCTCGACAACCGTTACGAATGCCTACGTCAAACCCCTGACGGGCCGGTATCTATCCAAGCTGTCCGGACGATTGCAGTCGATCGGCTTTCAGGGCAAGCTTTTCATCATGCTTTCCAGCGGCGGCGTAACCTCGGTGGAAACGGCGGCCGAGTTTCCCGTCCGCATCATTGAATCGGGGCCGACCGCCGCCGTCATTGCGGGTCAATACTATGGCAAGCACTTCAATATCTCGGAGATGTTCTGTTTCGACATGGGGGGTACAACGGCCAAGTCCTGCCTGATCCAGAAGGGGGTCGCCGGTGTTGTGCCAACCTTTGAGGTGGGGCGCGTCCAAAGATTCATGAAGGGCAGCGGCATCACTATCCAGGTGCCCGTAGTCGATTTAATGGAGATCGGGGCGGGCGGCGGCAGCATTGCCAAGGTAAGCAAGATGGGGACACTGCAGGTGGGACCGGAAAGTTCCGGTGCGGCGCCCGGACCTATCTGTTATGGAAGGGGCGGCACGGACCCCTGTGTGACCGATGCTGATCTGCTGCTGGGTTATCTGGACGAGAAATATTTTCTCGGCGGCGGTATGAAGTTAGATAAGGAAGCGGCCCGGCGCGGCGTGGAGGAAAAGATTGCCCAGCCCCTGGGAGTCTCCTTTATCAAGGCTATCTGGGGGATCCACGATCTCATCAACGAAACCATGACCGGGGCCGCCAAAACGCATATTGCGGAAAAAGGCGGGAATCCCGCGATTGTAACGATATCCGCCTTTGGCGGGGCGGGGCCGGTTCACGCCTATGGCCTGGCAAAGAAACTGGGCGCTCCCCGGATGCTGATCCCGCCGAATGCCGGGGTCGGGTCGGCCATGGGTTTTTTTACGGCGCCCCGGGCCTTTGATCTGCTCCGCAGTCACAAGGTTTCCCTGTCCGACGTCGCCTTTCCGGAGATAGAAGGGATCTTTCAGGGGCTCGAGGCGGAGGCGGCCAAGATCCTCAAGAAGGAAGCCGCCGACGATACGATCCGCTATGAGCGCTCTGTCGACATGCGCTTTGTGGGCCAGGGGGCCGAGATCAATGTTGTTTTGCCGGCCGGAGAATTCACCAGGCTCCAGCGAATGGACGTGCGGAGATTATTCGACGATGTCTATGAGAAACTCTACGGCCGGACCTATCCGGAATCCGAGGTGGAGTTCATCAATTTCAAGGTGAGGGCCAGCCTGCCGGAACGGCTCCTCCAACTGCCCCGGCTTGAGGTGAAAAAGGGGCAGTCGTTAGACGGGGCGATCAAGGGAAAACGTCTTGCCTACTCGCCGCTGGCCAAGGATTTTGTCCCCTATACGGTTTACGATCGCTACCAACTCTTTCCAGGCGCCAAATTTCAGGGTCCGGCCATTATCGAAGAGAGGGAATCGACGCTGATTGTGGGCGAGGATGCCCGCGTGGCGACGGACGAGTTTGGATTTCTGTGGATCGATCTTAAGGAGGTATGAAAATGGGGCAGACTTTCGATCCCATCACGTTAGAAATATTGTGGCGCCGACTGATTTCCATAGTGGATGAGGCCGACGGCAGCGTCGCCCGGACGGCATTTTCGAGCCTGCTTCGGGATGCCCATGATTACACCTGCATGTTCACCGACCGGAAGGGCCGGGAACTGGCCCAGGGCAGTTTTGCCACCCCCGGTCAGTCGGGCGCCATGGCCCTGGGGGTAAAGAATCTCATCAACCGGTTCCCGGCAGACTATTATCATCCCGGTGATGCCTTTATCACGAATGATCCCTGGGCGCTGGCGGGTCATCTGAATGATGTCTGCGTCATGAGCCCCATCTTCTACCAGGGTGAATTGGCCGCCTTTACGGCCTGCGTTTTTCATCACTCCGACATTGGCGGCCGGGTCTCCTCCGATAACCAGGATGTTTTTGAAGAAGGACTTTTTATCCCCGTCGTGAAGCTCTACGACCAGGGTAAGCTCAACGAGTCGGTCCTGGATATGATCCGGTGGAATGTCCGGACACCCGATGAGGTGATCGGAGACATCCGGTCGCAGATCGCGGCAAACCACGTCTGCGCGGAAAAGATCTGCCAGATGCTCAAGGAAAGCGGCCTTCCCGGCCTCGATGACCTGGCGGACCAGATTATCAGCCTTACCGAAAAAAGCATGCGCAAGGAGATCGAAAAAATCCCCGACGGCATCTACCAGGCCAAAGGCATCGTCGAGCAGATGAATGCCAAGGAAGACATTATTATCCAGGCGAAGATTGAGGTAAAAGGAAGCGATATCAGTGTGGATCTCGCCGGCTCTTCGGGGCAGGTAAACTGGGGCGGCAACGTTGTTTATAATTTCACCTATGCCTATGTATTCATGGCGATCAAAAGCATGTTCGCCCCCGATATCCCCAATAACGAAGGCTGCGCCAAACCAATACTTCTCTTTGCCCCGGAGGGCAGTGTAGTGAACTGCAAATTCCCGGCCGCCGTGGCCGCCCGTCTCGTTGTGGGTCATTTCATCACGGAAGTCATTTACCGGGGCCTCTCGGGCGTCCTGCCCGGCAGCGTGATTGCCGGATCAGGCGGCACGCCGGCCGCCATGAACGTGTTTTACGGCAAAAGGAGGGACGGTAAGCCTTGGCATTCCGTGATCATCCGGGGCGGCGGCATGGGCGCCGGCGCTGCCAACGACGGGAATTACGTTTACATCTTCCCGGCCAACGGCGCCAATACGCCCGTGGAGATCTTTGAAAGCGACACCCCGCTGATTGTGGAGAAAAGAGAGCTGCTCGCCGATTCGGGCGGCCCCGGCAAGATGAAAGGCGGCCTCGGTAAAAGGGAACTTTTCCGGGTGCCCGACGACGAATATGCCCCGCTGCCGCCCGTCAACCTGGGAATCCAGGCGGGCCGGTATGTTTACGCGGCGGAAGGACTCTTTGACGGCAAGCCCGGCTCCAAGGCGCAGTTCCTCGTCAACGGAGATTCAGGAAATGCCTATGGATTAACCAGGTTAAAACCGGGCGACGTGGTGACCATCGACGCCCCCGGCGGAGGCGGCTACGGCAGTCCGCTCGCCCGCGATCCCGAGATGGTCTTGAGCGACGTGATCGAAGGCTATGTCAGCGTGGATAGCGCCGACGCCGATTATGGAGTAGTGATCAATCCGGAGACGCTGGCGATTGATTGGGCGGCAACCGGGAAGGCGCGGGGCCAGTGAAAGGGAAAACAAAAGGAGCCCCCTCAAGTTCCTGACCGATTCGCTGAAGGGGCTCCTGCACACAGAAACGCGGAAGTGATCATAACAGCAGAAAGAGAAGCTTGATGTTTATACATCCCCATTACAAATACTCGTTTAGCCGCTCTTTCTCGATCTTCTCGACCACATTTTTGACATCCTGGGAGCGATCGCGGCGGCAGATAAGGAGCGCATCTTTCGTTTCAACAACGAAAATATCCCGAACACCGACAATGGCAACGAGTTTTTCCGGGCTGTAAACAAGGGAGTCGCCCGAGTCGATGCCGACGAAGCGCCCGCGCACAACGTTGCCGTTCTCATCCTTCGGGGAAACCTCCCAAAGGGCGTCCCAGCTCCCGAGATCCGACCATCCGAAATCCCCGGGGATGACAAGGACATCCTTCGCCTTTTCCATAACCCCGTAATCTATCGAAACGGAAGGCAAAAGCGGATAGACCCTCTCGATAACCTCTTCTTCGTCCTCCCCCCCGAGAGCGGCTTTTATCTCGGTCAGTCCTTCATAAATATCCGGGAGAAAACGCTCGATTTCAGACAGTATCGTCGAGGCCTTCCAGACAAACATGCCGCTGTTCCACAAAAATCCGCCCCTTTTGAGGAACTCGCCGGCTGTCGCCAGATCCGGTTTTTCCCGTATCGACCGCACCCGGCGTATTTGAAGCTCTCCATCTATTGAAACGACATCCCCCTGCTCCAGATATCCGTACCCGGTCGCCGGGCCGGTCGGCTTTATGCCGATCGTCAGCAGCACTTCCTGCGACGCGGCCGTCACGGCAGCCGACTCCAGGACCCGGCGAAATTGCGCCTCATCGGCTATCCGGTGATCGGAGGGCAGAACCAGCATAACCGCATCCCCTGCCCTCTTTTGGATGTGGAGGGCGGCAAGCCCTATGCAGGGGGCCGTATTGCGGCCTACGGGCTCGATTATTATATTCTCTGCGGGGATTTCCGGCAAAAGGCGAATCAGTTCCACGGCATGACTCCGGCCGGTAACAACCAGCGTGCGCTCCGGGGAAACAAGGGACCTTATCCGCTCAACCGTTTCCCTGATCAACGATTTTTCACTCTGGATATCAAGAAGATGTTTCGGCATTTTCTCCCTGCTGCGGGGCCAGAAACGCGTCCCCCTGCCCCCGGCCATAATGACTGCAAACATAAATTTTATCCTTTCTATTATTGGATCGGAAGAATCTCACTCCTCTGTTTGTTCTTCCGTAAGGGCATTGTTAAAAGATGGTACAGCGAAAAAAGCTCAAGCGCAAAGGGGATGTATCCCAGATAGCCGGCAAGCGGCATCTCAAAGATATGCCACCGGTCGGCATAGGGAATCCGGTATATCCATTTGGGAAATGAATAAAAATTCCACATCTCCCAGAAAAAACCGCAGATCAGTGCACCCAGGGCAAGACAAAGAAACGTCCGCCAATCGCCGCGAAACAGGTCCGCCAAAAGCGACCGGTTGCCCAACTTCACATTCAGAGGCTCGATAATAAAACAAAGCGAAACCCAAAGGAAAGGAAAGAAGAGCTGTGGCCAGAGGAGCATGGCGGCCAGCATCAAAACGCCCGCGGTCAAAAGACCGTTTAAAAATGCCAGCGTTTTGGCGATAACCGGGCCGGAAACGAGTTTTTTGATCGGCTTCCAGGTACTCACCAGTTCCGCCGTGCCGAATACCGCCGGCATAACCGTCGAAAAACTCAACGTGGAGAAGAGCGCATATTGAATGGTCGATAAACCCTCCGTCCCCAGATAAAACCAGTTCTGCGTCCGGAGGTTGAGGAGCTCAAAGAGCCACCATACCGGCGCCGAGACAAAAAACAGGCCTGCCCAGGCAGCCGGGCGCCTTGTCAGCAGGGAATTTCCCTTCCGGCGATACACCAGCGCATCGACGACCAGACAATAGCCGAGCCAGAGAGGAAAGAAGCCCCAGATGGTTCTATTCCCAGCAAGAAACCAGTTCAGAGGCCAGAACAGGGTAACGAAAATTAAGCCGATCCAGCCGTGGAACGGGAACATCCCTATCCCTTTTTTTATTGAGACTGCCATGTCACGTTTTCCGAAAAATCAGCCGGTCTATTCATACCAGGCACGAATCTCTGCAAGCGGTTCTCGCTCCGTCTTATACAGGTTTACAGGGGCGGTCTCATCGGCGTAACCAAGCGCGATGGCCAGAACAATCTCTTTTTCCTTCGGAATATTGAGGACATCGGCAATTTCATTGGCATAGGCGGTGACAAGCCCGATGGGACACGTCGCCAGCCCTTTTGCTTGCGCCGCCAGCAGCAGATACGCTACGCCAAGCCCCACATCCAGATACCTGAGGCGGGGAAACAATTTATCCATGGTGACGATAATTGCAATGGGCGCGCCATAAAAGGAGCAGCTCCCCTCCTCAATAAAGCGGTTAAACTCCCTGCCCAGCGCTGAAATATGGGGTTTTAACCCCTGGGATGCACTGCGCGAGCGACTCGCGTAACGCTCCGGAAGAGGGTCTGCCGTACCGGGTCCGCAGGGAACCTTTTGTTCCTCATGGGCCCTTAGAAGCCGACGAACAAGACGCTCCTTCTCCTCGCCATAGGTCACCACGAATTCCCAGGGCTGAAGGTTGATGGCGGAGGGGGCAAGTCGGGCACACGCCAGCACTTCTTCGACCTGTACCCGGGAAACGGGCTTTCCGAGAAAGACCCGGGCGCTTCTTCTTTGCTTCATCGCGGCAATCGTATCCATGGTTCTATCCTTTTTTCGAAGAGCCTGAAAAGTAAAATCCGTTCCTTATGAATGGTTTGACCTTCATTTCAAATCATAGTAATACAGAAACCGGTTGAGAACAATGGCCTTTTAAACTGTGAGGTTTTACGAAATGGAAAGAGCCATCATCTGGTTCAAGTGCGCCGCCATGCATGACCCTGTTCGACCGGTGATGAAAAAACCGGCCCTCATCGGCTGGGAAGCCAAAAACCGTGATGTTCAACTGGTCATCGAACGGCCCTTCCGGGGCGATGAATTGCTTCTCCGGATGAAAGGATGGTTCACGGCGGATGTGGAAAACGCCATAGACATTCTTAAGCAATACGGCAGTCTCCGGGTACTCAATGACTACGACCTGATTCTGGAGGCACAAAACATATCCGACCTGGACGCTCTTTCGAAGAGATTGAAAGAAGTCTTCGGCGCAGAAGTATGGATCGAGCATCTCCCCAAACAGCGGCTGGAATAAAAGTTACAAGTGCAGCCCTGTCCCCAGATTAACCTCGTGACCTTTGCACAACTCCCTTATTTTTCATTCCGGTGAAAACCGGAAAGCGAAGCTTAATGTTCATAATCCAGAAAGTACTTGATAATACTGGATGTCGGCCTTCGCCGGCATGAGATAATTGCTGGGCTTATGTAGTTGTGCAAACCAGGTCTCGCTGTATCTTTCTCGTTCCCACGCTGGAGTGTGGGAACGAGGGACATGGTGTTTAGTAGTTTTCCGCAAGAACCTCGAAATAGGCCTGGGGGTGCAGGCAGGCCGGACAGGTCTTGGGGGGTGTCTTTCCCTCGAAGATGTACCCGCAATTCCGGCAGTGCCATGTCGCAGACTGCTCCTTGCGGAAGGTCTTTCCGGTTGTCACGTCCTCCAGCAGTTTTCGGTAGCGCCCCTCATGAAACTTTTCCACCTTGGCTATCTGCTCGAAAGAACGGGCAACTTCAGAGAAACCCTCTTTTTTTGCCGTTTTTGCGAAGTCGGAATAGATCGTGGTCCACTCCATCTTTTCTCCATCCGCCGCTGCGGCAAGGTTCTCCTTAGTGGCGCCTATCGTCCCCGCCGGATAAGAAACGTTAATTTCCACCTCGCCGCCCTGCAGGTGCTTGAAAAATACCTTGGCGTGTTCCTTTTCGTTATCCGCCGTCTCCAAAAAAAAGGCCGCTATCTGCTCAAAGCCTTCTTTCTTCGCCGCGCCGCTGAAGTAACTGTAACGATTTCTCGCCTGCGACTCTCCCGCGAACGCTGCCAGCAAATTCTTTTCCGTTTGTGATCCCTTGAATTCCTTTGCCATTTTATACCTCCTGATTTCGTAATGAGTTCATACTGTTTTCTCTTCCGCTTAATTTCGCCATACCTCTGTTAGCGACCGGCGAAGGTGGTCTTTCAGCTTCTTCTCACAGAAGCCTTTTCAGGTCAAGCAGGCAAATTTTTCAATTAAAAGTTTACAGATAGCGTCAGGATAGTCTCCCGGGACGGGGCGCGACCGGCAAAAACGAAATAATCCATCACCCAGAGGATAGGTTCAAAAATACCATCTTGCCGGGTGACTCGACCAAAAGATGGGATGTTTTCTCAAAAGAGCGGGCCACCGATCCATATTCCTTCCCCAATCACATCGCCAGCCCCTGGTTTTCGATGTAACATAGATGCAAAATATTCATTGACAAGCCAAAACGGCCACCCTATACCTACACCATCGAAAGGCAATGTCTTACCAAAAAAACGCTTTACGTTCGTACCGGTTAAAATCTGATCCATTTCTTATCTCCAACCGGCAACATACTGCAGGATGTAAATAGCTTCTGCCAGTCCGATTTTCCCATCTCCGTTGACATCTGCTATAAGATGAATTTCAGATACGCTTATTTTGGTCATTAATTTCAAAACAATTATTGCATCGCTAAGATTAATATTTCCGTCTACATTGACATCGCCCTTTTCTATAATAGTTGATAGAATCACGCCCTCTTTCGGTATATCGCCATCAAGAACCGTGCCCTGTTCATCGGCAAGAACAAAGCTGTCTACCGTTGCACCTCTATCGGACAATATGAGGTCAGCTCCCCCAGATTGCAAGCGCCTCATCTGAATAGTGCCGAGTTTGATATCTTTCCCGCCAACACCAACAACGCCTGCGCCTATCTTGAATCCCGCCATGTCAATCTTACCGGGCACGCTTTTATCAAGAAATTTTCCGGTCCAAAGATCGTTAACAGATGTTCCCTCGGAAATAATTTGAAACTTGTCTGCACTCCCATCATAAGACGTCTGTGGATACCATCGGGACGTCAACAGGTGAATCTGTAACTATTTAGAATATTAGATAACCTACTATAAGTCTGAATACCTATTTTATTTATACATAGCGTCATAAATACTTGCGCATAGTCCACTCATAAACCCTTGAATCCATGGAGGTCGATCAATTCGCGTGCGCTAATTTATATGATGCTGTGTATAGTTGAAAATAGCCCAACCCTGTTGAAGCGCAGCAACATCGACAAGGAGAAGGGCATTTCTCCGGTCTCAGTGTTCCGGGTTCTGGTCACCTTGGCCTTCACCGGAAAGAACCTTTTTCGCACCCTCGAAGCAGGTGGAAGCTGCGGCATGGCAAAGGATACGGTATATCGGTTTCTCAACTCGATCCATACCAATTGGCGGAGATTCCTTCTGCTGTTAAGTTCCCTGGTTATCAGCCAGGAGCTTGAGCCGTTGACCGTCACCGCCAAGATGAAGGTGCTGATCGCCGATTATACGCTTTACCGCCGCAATCGGAACAAGTATGTCGAGCTGTTGTCGCCCATGCCACCGTGGTGTGCTGCCGATACATCATGTTGGCCCTCGCCAAGTTTTCCGGATTTTTCTTATACATTAGTCGGATTTTTACTTAATTTTTTTCGGATTATAGTGTATGGCAGGTTATAAGGAGGTATATATAAATGCCCTACAGACGTCATATAAAAGAACGCGTCATTGAACTGTTGCAAGATTTTCGCATTGTTTATCTAACCGGTCCCCGACAGGCAGGGAAAAGCACTATCGCCAGAGAGATTGCCAAAGAGCTGGGGATGGGGTACTACACCCTTGACGATGGCGCCTTGCGGGCGTCTGCCCTGAGCGATCCACAGGGTCTCCTTGCTTCCCTGAAAAAACCTCTGGTGCTGGATGAATTTCAGATGGCGCCCAGCCTGATTGGCGCCATCAAGATGATTTCAGATATCGCTGACAGTCAGAAAGGCATATTTCTTTTAACCGGTTCATCCGATATTTTTCGATCCGCTCAAGTACAAGAAACATTGCCGGGTCACCTGGCACGGGTAGAGCTTTACCCGTTATCACAAGCGGAACGACATAACTGCCGCAACAACCGGATTGACCTGATACTTGGCGCCACATTCGATGATACGCTGCTAAAACCGCTGAATAGAGTCGCCCTCGGGCAGATGCTCATGGAAGGAGGTTATCCGGAAGTGATAACCAAATCCCCTCGTTCTCGAAGCGCATGGTTTGCTTCATATATCGAAGGTCGTCTGCTGAAAGATTTTGAAACCATGCATCGGGTCAAAGGGGACTATCACACTAAACTATCGGCACTCATCCGCAACTTGGCAGGCATGAACGGAAATCTGATAAAATACGCGAATATCGCCAACGATCTGTCGCAGGATGATAAAACTGTAAGAAGGTACATGGAGATATTGGAGATGATGTTTATCATTCAGCGCCTCAGTCCGTATGTTCGCAACCGCTCCAAACGCGCTGTTGTTGGAATGCCTAAACTCCATTTTATTGATACGGGTCTGGCTTGCCACCTGCTGGGACTGAAACAGGCCGAATCACTCCATACAACTCAATTTTTTGGCGGGCTTGTGGAAAACTTCGTCTTTTGCGAATTACTGAAACATGCAACATGGTCAACTGAAGAGGTACAATTTTACCATTTCCGCGATACCTCCAAGAATGAAATTGATTTGGTTATAGAACGAAGTGACGGCAAGGTTATCGGCGTCGAGGTAAAAGCTTCCATGACCGTCGGGCCGGAAGATTTTGCAGGCATCTCCAGTTTTGCCGATTACAGCAAGGACAAGTTTCTCCACGGCATACTGTTTTATTCAGGGGACAAAGTGCTGCCGTTTAAAATCAACAACTTTCACTGCTTCGCAGTTCCGATTGCCACATTTCTGGGCCGCCAGCCTTAAGTAACTGAAGATCGGAGAGCTTGATCTGCCACTTCAGACCTATCAGGAACTTTATCCCGGTATACATCTGGATAACAGCAGTTTCCGTTTCCCAAAGGTTTTCGAGGACGGGGGTATTCTCTACGAGCCAGGACTATAATGCAGCGGGATCGAAGGCGTAAGCGACAAACCGGCCGTCGTGGCTAAGACTTATTTCGGCAGGAAGACGGCTGCCGCGGAAAAGCACAAACGGGGCCCATGGCCTCCGCTTTTCTTTAGCAACGGACAAGTCATCGGCATGGCAGCAAAGATGCCTTGCAATTTCTTCCAACAGAATTTCTCTTGCAAACGAGGAGGGATCATCGCGTTCGGCGTCCATCTGTTCAACGCGGGAAACAATTCTCGTCAAATCATCCGCGGTTCCGGCGGCAATGACATGGAGCAGATCATCTTTAATGAAGATCTGCAAAGAGAGTTCTCCCAAGGGCGTTATCACCCTTCCCTGCAGGGGGGCGGAGCTTACCGGTTGAGCACCTGTTTCGATAATAACCGGATATTTTCGGGGAATGGAGCAGACAGACGGATCGCCGCGGCTTATCGCCTTGTAAGCCGCCTCTTTTGCGGCCCAGAGCGCCCACAGAATGGTGTCCGGGCGGTCCGAGTTGGCAATTAACGATAATTCCTCGGGATTGAAGACCCGGCGGCAAAAACGCTCATCGCCGCTTTTACCGATATTTTCGGGATCGGCAAGATCGACGATGTCATTGCCGACGGGAGGCAAAGTACCGTTCCTCCAGGGAAGCAAGGCGATCGACGATCTGCCGCGCGTATTCCCTCTGCACGCGAAGCCCCCCGCCCTTCCTGCGCTCAGGGGTGAAAGCCTCCACCATCATTGTAAAACGCTCGCGAAAACGGGGCATCGATCCGTAGGTTTCCTGGCCATCCCCCCGGAGATAGACGATCAACACCCTGGCCTCCTTCTGCTCATCAACAAGCCGGCCGACACCGTAGGAAAAATTCTCCCTGTCAACCATTCCGTTTCGGGATCTCGTCCCCTCCGGGAAGAGAACCAGCCGCTGTTTCCAGTTGAGCACCTGGATGCACTTGTCGAGTAATCTCTGCACGTCCTCCCGCAGCCCGCCCCGGTCAACCGGAATACATTTGACCAGGTAGCACAAAACTACGAGAAAAATGTTTTTATGAAAATTCTTCCGTTCCGGCAGATTCCAGGGAACATGCCGGAAATGAAGAATATGGTCGGAAAGCGATAAAAGCCCGTAGGTTATCACCAGTGAATCAACCATCGTCAGGTGATTCGGGCAGATAAGCCATGGTCCCTCGTACTCGCGGCTTATGTTTTTGACATCACTGCGAATCTTCTTCAGATCGCGGATGCTGTACCCTCTTAACTTCACAAAGAGAAAACAAAGCGGCGCAGTCACGACGGCGACGATACTACCCAGAAACTGCTGAAAAGACAGTTTACGGCGATCCGTTTTCGTTATCATGATCTTAAAGTTATGCGGCCTTCTGATAAATGAGCGTTACCGCGTCGCCTATTGTCGTAATCCTGTCCGCATCATCATCCTCTATCGTCGTGCCGAACACATCCTCGCACTTGATGATGATATCGACGAGTCTTGCCGAATTTACCTTCAGATCCTTGATGATATGCGTCTCCGCCGTTGCCTTTTCCAGAAGCGACGGATCCTTCACATACCCTCTCAGGATGTCAATAACCTTCTGCATAATCTGTTCTTTTCCCATTTTTTACCCCTCCTTGAAATAATTGATTTTAAATTAAACTATTCTTCCCATTTTTTGAAAACAAGACAACTGTTCACGTCGCCAAAGCCAAAACCGGCCTTGATGGCAATCTTCAGCCCCGGAGATTCAACGGCCACGTGGGGGATGCTTCCTGCCCACGGGGCAATCTGGGGATGGACATCCTCGCAATTGATGGACGGATGGATAAACCCGCCCCGCAGTTGCAGCACGACCCCGACACACTCGATCGCGCCGGTTGCCCCCAGGCAGTGGCCGATCATCGACTTGGTCGAGTTGATCATCGGAAAATTCTCCGGGCCGCGCCCCAGCGCAACAGACCAGTTCTTCACCTCCCCCGGATCGGCGGAGGTTGCCGTCAGATGGCCGTTGATCAGGTCTATCTGTTCGGCGGAAATTCCCGCATCGGCAATCGCCCCGCGTATGCAGCGGACCACCCCGTCCGGATTCGGCGCCGTCATGGTTCCACCGGTCCGGTGACCGCCGCAGTTCACCATACCGCCCAGCACCTCGGCATAAATGCGTACACCCCGCGCCAAAGCCGCTTCGAGCTCTTCCAAAAGTAAAAACGCCCCTCCCGCTCCCGGCACGAAACCGGCGGCGGTGGCGCTCATCGGCCGCGAGGCCTCCTGGGGTCGGTCGTTGAACTTGCGGCAGATAACCTTCATTGCATCGAAACC
>Ga0208373_1000721_pt1 | contig 52863 bp, 49 predicted proteins | sample RifOxyC2_FD_184036 | JGI IMG/M metagenome (GOLD analysis project Ga0208373, IMG submission 184036) | Soil microbial communities from Rifle, Colorado - Rifle Oxygen_injection C2 (SPAdes) | ecosystem: Environmental > Terrestrial > Deep subsurface > Rock core/Sediment | place: Rifle, Colorado...
AGCTGTTCCGCCGTCAATCATTGACCCTGCAGAAATAGCACGACCAGTTGCATCAGTTACAACGATAGTGTTTCCACCTTCAACAGTAACTGTAATATCAGTAGCATCAGAATCTGCAGTTCTTAATGCAGTTTGAATTGCAGTAGCAAGTTCTGCTTGAGTTGTTGCAGCAGCTACATCAACATCAGTAACCGTTACAGCCCCGACAGTTAATGAGAAAGTTGCAGCAGTGTTTGCAGCAGTGTCATTTGTAACATCGAATGTCGCTGTTGATGAAGTTGCAGCCGCCGCAGGTGTTCCCCCACCGATAACAACCGTATCTGTTCCGGTTTCATCGCCCAAAGTAATAGTGTCCAGTCCTAAACCTGCAGTGATGGAGTTTGTGCCTGTTGTATAAATGGCAAAAGTATCATCGCTATCTGAAGCGGTTACGGTAGCATTTCCTAGACCGCTTGTAGCTTTACCGTTAAGAAGTGCTGCCGTTACGGTTACGGTTTGATCTGGATGTGGATTTAAATAATCTATACTTGCTAGATTTGTATAGCTAGATACATCCGTTGAAGTTGAGATAACAGAAGTTACATACAGCGATGAAGCAAAACCTGTAGTAACCGTATCTGCATCCATGCTAAAAAGGGAAAGCTGACCATCACCCGTGATAGTCTTACCGCTTGCATTTGCCGCACTAAGCATGATGTAAGAGCTTGCATTAATCACAAAAGAAGCATCTTCACCTATCGTTGGAGAGCCGTTTAAAAAATCGGCAGAACCTGTAAGTGTGAGTGCTGCATTTCCTAAGTCTCCTGTGAATTGCGGTACTGAACCTTCGCCTACTAAACCGGTCATTGCCGCCGTAACCGTAGTAGCCGTAATCCCCGATAAATCCGCATCCAAAACATTCTCAAGTCCAGTTACATTAACAGTGCCTGCACCCTCTATTACTGCTTCATTAGCTTGTGCTGCTGTAATTACATAAGTTTGTCCGCTAGCAACGCTTATTTCGCTATCTGCATCAAGGGTAACAGTGCTTGTTGTTACGCCTCCTCTGGTAAATGTAACATCTTGAGTATCTCCCTCTGAGCTACCTCCACCGTTCATAGTGATATTTCCCGTTGCCGTTCCGCCAAAAGTTATAGTTCCGTTTTCATCTACACTTGCGGTAAAAGTTGGAGCAGGAGTAGAACTTCCACCGCCGCCGCCACCTGTCGAAGGAGTTGTTGGAGTCGTCGGAGTCGCAGTCTCTTCAACAACCGCAGCTGCATCTTCTTCTACTGCTGTCGGGTTTGTTGCTATGCTTGTAGCTAAAGTTTCAGGGTTTGCTACAAACGACGCATCTTGTGTTGCTGCTTCTACCGTCGCTGTTGCCGCAGTTAAAGTAGCAGCGATATTTGTTACCGTTCCTGCTGTTACATCTTCTGCCAGGTTTTGCATAACAGTCTTAAGATTTGCAAGAGTTGTAGTAAGAGTAGCCGCCGAATCAGTATCTGCCAAGATAGCTTGAACTGACTCAAGCGTTGCCGTTGCATTTGCAAGTCCAGCCGTGTCGGCTGCTGCCATAGTGATGACACTCTCAACTATACCAACCGTGCTTGGGTCTGCCGTGACTGTTGCAATAACTTGTGCAGCAAAAGCCAAATCATTTATACCTGCATCTGCCATTGCTACGCCGACTTCGGCTTTGTTGTTTAGAAGCGCGGCATCGCTTGAGCTTCCTGTCGATGCTTTTGCACCATTTACTATCGCTAAAACAAACTGATCCATCGGGATATTGCCAGAAGCCAGTTCTGCCGCCCAGTAAGTTGCACCTGCCGTATCGGGAGAGCGACCGAGCACATTTGCATATACTTGAGTTATGAGAACAGAACTGTCTGCATCTTCACCGTAAGTGTCTGTAAACTCTTGTTGTTCATTCGCCCAGTTTGAAGCGATAGATCCAAAATTCATAACGCCGTTATCCAGTTCATTTAGCCAATATGCTAAACCAGCCGCATCCGGCGCTCTGTTAAAGTACGCAGTGTACAGCTCCGAGAGTAATAGTCTGTTTTCTTCCATAACTTAATCCTACCTTGTATTTGATTTTTAGTTTAATAAACAGGGCAGTTTACTTGTCAAGCGTTATATTTAGTGTTATATAAGTTTAATTCGTAAAGAAATTGAATAAAAAGTTAATTTATGAAATATTGTTATTTGGAAGCGGAGATTTATCTTCGCCCATTGACGAGGTTAAAACCTCGTTTCCGAATCTGATGGCGAGGTTAAAACCTCGTTTGTGAAGTTGATGACGAGGTTAAGTATAGATTTGCAAAAAGGAAGCGAAGATTTATCTTCGCCCATCTTTATGAAGTTTGTAACCTACACCTTTAACTGTTTCTATGTTAAGTCCATGCAGTTTTGCTTTTAGTCTAAAGAGTAGCTGTCTGCGGCTGTTTTCACTTACGGCTTTGTCATACCAAAGCATCAGTTCAATCGCTTCTATGCTCACAATTTGCCCGATGTTTTGAATAAGCAGCTGAATTAGTGCCAGTTCTTGTTTTGTAAGTTCAATAATATTGTCATGTAAATAGAGATTTTTCTCATTTTGATTAAACCGATAACCATTTCCTAACTCTATAATGGTTTTAACACCGTCTAGTCCATAACGAAGAGAAGTAAGCCTAACTTCTCTTAGCAACTGCTCATCAAGATAGGGTTTTACTATATAGCCCGTAAAGTTTACTTTTGAAACCTCTTTGAGCATGCCATCATCATGAAAAGCGGTAAGAAAAATCGTAGGTATCATTTTTGTTTTATGAATCAACTTTACGGTTTGGATGCCGTTTAGTTCACCTTTAATCTGTATATCCGTAATAATAATGTCAATATTTGTAGATTTGACAAAAGTGATAGCAGCATTGGAGTTGGATGCAATGCCTGCTACTTCATAACCTGCCGATTGTAAGACATTTTTCAATTCTAAAGCTAAGATGCTTTCATCTTCTATAATTAATATTTTTATTTTTCGCATAGTGTATATTAAACATAAAAAGTTATATTTGGCGTTATATTTTAATAATTTTTTAAACATTTATGGTAAATTAATAAAATTAGTTACAAAATAGGGTTGCAAAAGGAAGCGGTATGGCAAAAATAAAAACTATTATGTTGAAGATTTTATTTTTTGTATTTTTTTCAACCGTACCGCTTTTTTCTCAAACAATATTTTTAGCAGATAATCAAGCCCCGATTAATCTTCTGCAATCCGGTGAATTATATATAGACCATGGTGGCGTTGAGAGTTTTGAGACACTTTACAATAGCAGTAAGTTTTTAAAAACAAGCGAGAAGTTTATCAACTTAGGCTACGCATTTAAGAGCGTTGCATGGCTTCGTTTTACAATCAACAATGATTCAAACGAGACTCAAAAGCGTTATATAACTGTTGATAACACCATGCTCGACACGATAGAACTCTATAAACCGACAGAAGACGGAAACTACACAAAAGAGCTGAGCGGTGTTTTTCAGAGAGAAAGATTTGATAATATCCTGCACTTTAACTTCCCCGTAGAGCTAAAACCATCAGAGTCGCAGAGTTACTATCTCAAAGTTACCTCTACAACCTCCGCACTCTTTTTTAAATCTTACCTCTACAATGAGAGAGATTTTTATAAAGAGGAGATTAGCAGACAGCTTTTTTACACTCTTTTTATCGGTGCCATGGGAATCCTTATACTCTACAACTTCTCACTCTTTCTGTTTTCCAGAGATAAAACCTATCTCTATTATGTTTTTTATATGATTGCCTCTCTTGGTCAGCATCAGACTTATACAAGTATGGGTTTATACATGTGGCCAAATGATATGATTAAATATGTTATTGAGTATGAATCCCATCTCGGTATTTACTATATGACTGTTTTTGCTCTTGCCATGATTCTTTTTACCCGCTCTTTTTTAGAGACCTACAGATATAAAAAAATTGACCTCTTTTTAAAGATTATGATTGTTTTAAACATCGTAATATCGCTTTTGAATACGAATGAGAATTCACTTCTGGACATAGCGATGTATGAAGAGTATTTACTGCTAATTGCACTCTTGGTTATAGGTATTTATCTCTATTACAAAAAAAACACTCAGGCAAAATATTATATTATCGGCTGGGGCATCATGTTGAGCGGAGTAATCGGAATATTATTACAATGCTTAGGAATTTATAGCGTTCAGTACCACTCTTTTTACTATATTTTTGAAGTTACGATTTTATTTGAAGCGACTCTCTTCTCGATTGTTTTGGCATCTAGGCTCAAAACTCTATCTGTAAAGCTTTTGCAAAAAGAGAGAGAGTATAGTTCAGAACTGGAATCTACAGTAAAAGAGCGTACAAAAGAGTTACATGTAGCACTTGAAACAGAAAATATCTTAAAAAAAGAGCTACATCACAGAGTAAAAAATAATATGCAGTTTATTATCTCCTTGTTTAAACTTAGACTCTACCCTTTTATGAGTGATGACATCAATAGAGTGATAAAAGAGGTTACCTATAAAATAAAAGGTATGGCAAGAGCGCATGATATGCTTTATTCTCAAAAATCACTCAATACTATTGACACAAATGAATACTTTACTCAGTTAATTAACGAGTTAAAAAACGGTTATGAAACAGAGCATATAAGATTTGATATAAAAGTAGAAACAGAACTTGATAGTGATAGGCTTATTTATTGTGGTTTGATTGTCAATGAAGTGATTATCAATGCTTTAAAATATGCATTTGATGATGGGCAAAATGGAGTAATCAACCTAAATCTTTACAAAAATAAAGATGAAACTATTTTAGAACTCTCCGATAACGGAGTAGGACTTAAAGAAAATCATAAACAATCCTTTGGTCTTCTTATGGTAAATACACTCGTAACGGAGCAACTAAAAGGAACTATTGAATTTGATACAAAAAATGGAACAACAATCAAAATAAAAATTTAAGGAAATAGGTTTGAAACTTATCATAATTATTGCAATATTTTTTCAACTGCTTTTTGCAGATGAAAAGAGTATTAATATTGAGCCTATAACGGTTGAAGCAGAACATCTTACACAAGAATATAATAACTACTCAAAACATGATTTAGAGGCGAGAGATATTGATTCACTCGATGATTTAAGTGCTGTCCTGCCATCATTTTCTGTTTCAAACTATGGTTCAAGAAATGTAGCTTTTACATCATATAGGGGACAAGCAAACTTTATGACTACTACTTCACCGGTAGCCATATATATAGATGATATTCCTCTTGCTTATGTAAATACTTTTTTAACACATGAGTTATACAATATATCGGATGTAAACATTTTAAAAGGTCCTCAAGGATTTACAACCGGGTTAGGCGCACAAGCAGGTATTATTCAACTAAAGATGGATGATAAACTTGTAAAAGAAGCAGAATTTAGCAGTGAAGTTAAGATGGCTAATTATGCTGAAAAAAGTTTGGTTCTGCACTCAAAAACTCCTATAGAAGACGGAACTATTGCTATTGATACTCTTTATAAACAGCGAGATGGATTTACAAAAAATCTTTATGACAATAAAAGTTTAGATGATGAAGAGACAAAAGCTTTGAGTGTTAGGATGATTAAGAATATTGATAATTTAAAACTGACTTTCTTGGGTCTTCAAGATTTTAACAATGACGGCGGAACCCCTTATCATGACAACCTTCAAACGCCGTTTGTTATGAATCAAAATGTGCAAGGATATATACGGCAAAATAACCTGCTTAGTTCAATAAAACTAGAATATTTTGCGAATGATTATGTATTCAAATCTGTAAGTTCCTTTCATAACTATAGGTCAAAAGAGCTGCTAGACGGAGACCGCACACCGGAGAATTTTTTGACGATTGATAGCGATGAAAATTATAAAGAGTTTACTGAAGAACTCAGCATGCAGATACAAAAGAGTGGTTGGGAACTACTAAGTGGTCTGTTTTTTGCCTCACGCTATGAACATACTTATACCGAAAACCATCATTATGAATATCTCGATACCAACGGTTATAGAATATGGCAAACATCACAGCCTGAGAAAAGTTTTGCCCTCTTTAGCGAATATGCAAAAAATATAAATGAGAATATTATACTTACCGCAGCTCTGAGATATACATGGAACGAAAAAGATTTTAACAACAATATCAATCAATCTTTCCCGATAGAAGTAGCCGAGTATGGATTTTTAAATACGGGTTATCCTCACATCATAGCAACAAAACACTGGCAAAAAGTTTTACCAAAACTAAAGCTAACTTATAAACAAGATAATGCAAATTTGATTTTTCTCCAATATGCAGAAGGGTTCAAAAACGGTGGATATAGCTATGATGATTATGATATTAGAACATTGAGTTATGATCCTGAAGAATCAAAAACTTTGGAGTTGGGATTTAGCACAAAATGGAAAAACTCATTAAATCTTAACGCAACACTTTATGCAACACATGTTGATAAACTTCAGGTTGAAACCATTCGTTCTGATTTAAGCAGCTATATAGATAATGCGGCAAAAGCTAATATTTACGGTCTTGAAAGTGAGTTGCGCTATTTATTTAATAATAACTTTAGCGTACATAGCGGTGTAGGATTTATTCACTCCAAATTTGATGACTATATATCTAACTCTAATAATTACTCCGGAAATCAACTGATAAATGTCCCCCAACACACTTTTCAATTTGGTTCAGAATTCAGTTTTAGTAAAAACTATTATCTAGATTTAGTATTAAAATCAAACGGAAAAACCTATTTTGATAAGGCAAATACGGTATCTGAATCATCCTACACTTATGTTGATACGAAAATGGGGTATAAATCTAAAAAATTCTCATGGAATGTTTACATTCATAATCTGTTTGACAAACGATACCTAAATTACATTATTGCAGCAGAAGGATTTAATGCGTATAATTTTGGTGAACCTAGACGAATAGGCGTATCTTTAAAATATGATTTTTAGAAGTATTTTATAAAGCTTGTAAGTCTGTGAGAAAGGGATTGTGTAAAAAAATGGTGGACCCTCAGAGATTCGAACTCCCCAGAACAATTTATTAAATCCCTATAAATAGGCATATATTAGTAATTTTAGTATAAAAAAGCAATGAATTCTTAAACAATTGTTGTATATAATGTTGTATATTAAATAAGGGTTTGTTATGGAAATAGGGAAATATATATCTGTTGGTCATTCTATTCAAGTTAGACAAGCAAAAAATGGAATATTTACTTATTATCATAATTTTAGGGATAAAGATACTCAGATAGTTAAGAGGAAAAAACTTTTTGTAAAATCAACTCATAACGATAAAAATGTAAGAGAAGCAATAAGATACATAGATATAAAAGTAGTGGAACCTGAAACAACCAATTATCCAAATCCTATATACACATTAAATATTCTTGCTGAAAACTATTTTAATTCGAGAGAAATTAAAATGATTTCAAACTTAAAACAAGAATATAATTATTTAAAGAATGACGAGTTTTTTGAAAGTAAAATTGTCAAAAGGAAATTAACCAATTTAAAGTCAGAAAGTCAAAAATATAATAAAAATGTTAGAGATAGTAAAATAGCAAATATGGATATAAAATCAATTACCAAAGTTGATATAAATAGATTTAATGATTTAGAATTAACTAGCAAAAATCTATCTCAAAAAAGTGTTTCTATTATCGTTTCTATGATTAAAACAATAGTAAATAAAGGAATAGAACAGGATTACATTGATACAAATCCATTCCAATTTTTTAAAGTTAAAAATCCTAAACGAACACGAGTTAAATATCTTAATCAAGAAGAATTAAAATTATTATTAAAGACTTGTAAAGAGTATGAGAGTAATTTTAATATTTATTTATCTGTTTATTTAGCGGTATTGACTGCTGGAAGAGCAAGGACAGTCCTACATATTCAAAAAAAGGATATTGATGTCGCAAACAAGCAAATCAGATTATCAAATTTTAAATCAAGCAAATATTATGTGATACAACTAAATAAAGAGAGTGTGGAGTGGTTAGATAGAAAGGTATTACAGAATATAGGTGCTAATGATTATTTAATACAGCCTACAAATCCAAGATATAGACAAAGTCCACAGCAACCACTCTCTGAAATACCTGAAAAAATTTATGAAATTATGGACGAATTATTTAATAAAAATTTAGATAAATCAAATAACAATGATAGAGATTATGTTGTTAATTTTCATACGATTAGAAGAAGTGTGGCAACAAATTTAGCACTACAAGGGTCAAATATCTATGATATTATGACTTTACTAAATCATAGTAGCATTAAACAAACGCAAGACTATTTAAGTTTAAATAATAATAGCTTATCCACTGAAACGGATAAGTTATTTACATCTATATTTAATTAAATTTACATAGACATTTTGATTTGTTCTTACATTGTTTTGAAAGTGTTTTAAACACTTCACAAGTCGGATACCTTTGGGTTTCCTATCTTGAATACAAAACATAAAATAGGGATAGTTTTTTTCAAATAAATTCTTCATAAATACTATAATAACTTATAAACTGATAGGGAGTTTATAAGAGTATGAAAAAGTTGAAAAATTGGTTTGTTAGCTTTGAAACTATCAAAGATGGTGCGAATGGTTTGGTAAATATTGCTGACTACATATTGGATAACAACCACACAAATCATCAAAAAAACAACCACTATATAATCGCTTATGAAACTGCATCACAAACTATTTTAAAAAATCTTTTGTCTATTCAACAGAACAAAGACAATGAAGTCCTTTTAAAAAGAAAAGGTGGGCGTCCCGCTTCGTTTGGAAAAAGTTTGATGGTTTCATTTCCTACGGAAATTAAATTGTCAAACGAGGATTATAAAGATATTAGAGATAAATTGATAATCAACCTTATCAAGTTTATCAGTGAAGAAAATAATTTAAACTATACAGATGAACAAGCCCAATATTTTAAAAGAAATTTTATTCTCTCCTCACTGCATAAACAACCCAATAACGACCACATCAATATTATCGTGCCGAATGTATTTTTGGATTTAAACGACAATAAAAAATTGAAGAGAATTGACTTGGGAAAAAAGAGATATAGCTCTTTCTTGAAGACACTTACAAATAAACTGCTTCTTAAATACGGACATAATTATTTAGAGTATCAAATAAAATCTCAAAGAGAAAACAGAAACAGAAAAAACAAACTGCACTATGCAACACAACAACTTCAAGAACAGCTTGAAAAACAAGAACTTCATCTTAATGAAAAAGTTGAAAAGATACAAACTCGTATTGAGCATTACTTTAAAAGAATGGAAACCGCCATCACTGAACAAGATAAGCCAAAATTTGATAAGAACTTGGAATATGTCAAAAGTAATCTCGACAAACTTAAAAAAGCTATCGGTTCAAGTGAAGAAGAAGATGACATGCTATCCCAACAGATAGCCGACATCAAATCTATTTTAGGGGAGAATGATTTTTCATTCGACAACTACCCATCGCCAAAAATTTAAAAGGAAAAAATCATTATGAGCAATAACGATAAAAAAATACAAACCCTGATTATGAAAAAAGATATAGTCGTTGATTTAATCAAAGAAAAAATGCCTGAAGCAAAAGCTCAAGCATTAACACAAGTTATAGAGATTTTAATAAATTTTACAATTGAACTTCAAAAAGGAAAAAATAATGCTGTTTAGTCTGTTTTTCAACTTCTTCATGAATGTTTTTGATACATTGGAAGAACTTTTAAAGGGTTTTTCTCCACCTGATGCCGATATGATGGGCTTATCAAATATGCCAAAGTCTGCTAAAAAGATACATAAAAATAAAAGTCCATCAAGATAAAAATGCTCCTACAAGATGAGCGTTTTTTCTAAAATATTGGTAATGTAATAATCCAACTGATAGCCGTGTTTATCAACTAAATCAGTATAGCCTCTTGCCTCAAACAATTTTAAAATAAGTTCGTCTTCATCGTCTATCTGTTTGGCAGTTCTTAACCATTTAACATAAGCGATGTCAGCGGTGGATTTGTCATTGTATTTTTCTAACAGCTCTTTATACTTTTTATTTATCTTTTTACTAATATGGCTGTATTTCTCATATTTGTTCGTGTCCGATGATTTGTCCGTGTTTTGTAAAGGTTTCGGTTTAAGGACGGTTTTTGAAGGTTTTAGGGTTGTTTTTTTAACAATTTCAGGAAGTAAAAAAGGTTTAGCTATTTTTTCAAACGCTTCAAATGTGTAATAGTTTTCAAACTTTTCCACCTCTACTAAAAAGTCATTATTGCTCGGCTTCTTGTTTTTAAAACATGCTAATCTAAAAATACGGGCTATATCAAATAATTTATCAATTGGATGTAAATGATAGACGATACCTTTTAGAAGTTGTTTAAAATAAGTGAAGTCGCCCTGATAGGGTTCTATAAATTTATAGATGAGTTGATATTTCCCTTTTGAGCTTGTGATTTTATAGGTTGGTTCTCCAAAGAGTGAAATAATTTGAGGATAAATAACATCCACCTCTTTGTCTATATCAAAGTAAAAAGATTTTATACTCTCTACAAATTCCTCTTTGCGTTTAATGGATTTGGAAGGTTGGGTTTTATAGGTGTTAAGAGCAAAATATATATCTGTGATGCTTTCATTATTTCTATGATAGCAATGTCCTAAAAACTTTTTTAATTTTTTTTTTCTTCTTTCATATTGAATATATGATGTGTATTGAAAGATTTTCCGTTATTAGATTTTATTTTTTTGGCGATGATGAAGTTCTCGTCCTCGATAAAATAGTCTTTTAAAAAGTCATAGGCTCTCATAGGAAACCGCCAATGCGAAGTTCTTTTTTTCTAAATTTCATTTTTTTTATTGAGTAATTGTTTATTATATTGATAGTTCTTAAATTTGTGATTACTAAATATATGTGTATTAAATACGGAATAGTTTTGAAGCCAGAGAGGCTTGAATATGATGCCATAGTGGTTTTATATTGTGGCAAGGGTTGTATCATTTTACAGCCTTGAAGAAAGTTTCAAAAAAGGGTGTCATATCTACGATATTGGTTTGGTTATTGTTATCGTAGGTGTTTTGCTTCTGATTGAAGATGAATTCTTTTATAATCGTGTTTCTTATTCTGTGTGTTCCTGATAACAATTCTATACTTTTTTTCTCATTTAGTTCTTTTAAACATCTGATGGCTGTTGGTTTTTTGATAGTTGTTTCTTTAAAAATGATTGCATAGGATGCGTGAATGTATAAATGACGATAGCTGTAATCTATTTTTGAAAGTAAATAAATCAGCAAAAGTTTGGAAGTTGGCGACACATCCAATCTATAAATATAAGATTGGATTGAAGCGGTTAAAATGAAATAGTTTTCTGTTGCCTCTGTCTTTGATTTTTCCTTGTATTTTACAAGGGTGTTGATGATGGCAGTTTGGGCTTTTGTTAGTTTATGAAGGTTAGTTTTTTCCATATTTTTCCTTGATAATAATATTTGATAGAATTACTCTATCTATGGAGCATATTACCGCACATAAAAATATAATTCAAATTAAAACGAGGTGTTTTTTAGAAAGTTTTTGAATTTATGAAGGTGCTTATTTTGGGAAGAAAATGACAAAAAAGAGAGGTTTTATTTGACTTGTTTTTAGGAAGTGGGCTGTGGGGTTTTTAATAATGAAATGAGAGAAACGAAATTATTTCGTTTTAGTGAGATACATGTGAACTTACGAATTTAATTCGTGTTTTAATTATAAAATATGTTCAAACTTACAGATTGTGGAACCTGTCCATTTTAACTTCCATAATCAAACCTCTTTTAAGCGATATTGTGTCTTTTTAATGGGATTTACTATGTTCAGTTAATATTTAATAATCTATGTGTTTTCGCTACAATGTTCCTTGAATATATAGTTATACAAGAGGAACTGAAATATGGCAGACAATACAGAAACAGTAGAAGAAGTAAAAAACCTTGAAACAGAGGTTAAGGGGTTTATTAATTCTCAACCGTATTGGGGGAAATATCTGTGTTCTGAAATTTTAGCAGGCAATGAAATCAAAGATTCTATAATTGATACTTCATATTCTTATTTGCTTGAAAACTTAGGTCTTCAAGAAGAAACCGACAAACCCGAACTTTCCATTTCCTATAACCCCAATGCCTCTAATGACTTTAAAGAAAATTTGTCCTTTGTGTCCATGACAAATGTTGAAGGAGTAAATGCACTTACCGAAAATCAAACCATTGAATTAACACCAAATCTTACTATCATTTACGGAGCTAATGGTGCAGGAAAGTCTGGGTATGTTCGACTTTTAAAAAATGTTTTTTACTCAAAAGACAAAGGAAACATTCTTCCAAACATCAATATTGAGTCAGGGCACAAACCAATTGCTGCAACATTTAATTTTTCTTCAGATGGTACTAATATTTCATTGAAATATCCTGGCAATACTGGAAACGGAATATTTAATCAATTTGCTGTTTTTGATGGAGACATTGGCAAGAAGCACCTTAGCGTAAGAAATGATTTTAGTTTCCGTCCTGCTGGCTTGCAGTTGTTCAATGAATTTAACGCAGCTTTAGAAAAGTTAAACGCAAAGCTACACAGCGATATTCAAACAAAAAGTACAGCAAACCCGTTTGCCGATGATGATATTTTTCAGGGAGAATCTGAAATCAAAACTTTTCTAACTCAGCTTTCTCATAACTCAAAGCTAGAAGAATTAAAAGCACATTTGCCTTATACTGATGAGGAAAAAGCAAATAAAACTAAACTGGATAAAGAATATGACGACTTAAAAGTCGCCCTCGCTCAAAAAGATAAATCACTCAAAGAGCTGAAAAGCATAAAAACGCAATTAGCGGCTCGAAAAAAGAATTTAGAAACTTTAAACTTATGGTTTACTCAAACACAGTTCGACACGGTAATATCAACTATCTCTGATTGCAAAACAAAAGAAGAGATCGCTCAAAAAGAAGGCGTTGAAAAATTCAAAACCGATAAAGTTCAAAATGTCGGTTCTACAGAATGGAAGCAATTCATAAAAGCAGCTGAAAATTTTGCCTCAACCCAAGGTGAAAGCGAATATCCTGAAATTGGAGACAACTGCTTATTGTGTCATCAGTCAATCAGCGATGATACACCTAAAAATCTGATAAGCAGTTATTGGGCATATATAAAAAGTGTGGCTGAACAAGAAGCCAAAACAGCGAATGAAAAGCTTACCAAAGTTAAAGAAGACTACGAAAAATTAGACTTTAATCAATTTCCAGAAAATGACACACTAACTGTTTGGCTAAAAGAAAAATTTGAAGCTTATTTAACAAAACTCAAAGAAGAACTAAAAAAACAAGCAACAATAAGTCAAGTGCTTATTTCAAACATTAATACCAAAAAAGATTTACCACAAGTTGAAATACAATTGGATTTAAGTGTATTAGACACTATCAGTACTGAGGTAGATAAAGAGATTAAAGCATTTGAAGAAGATGAACAAACTAAAAAATTAGCAGAACTACTAAAACAAAAAACGTATTTAGCTCATAAAGAAAAATTGGAAGCCCGATACACTGATATTGAAAGATTAAATAAAAACTTGATTTGGGTAAACAAAGCCAATCAATTCAGTAAGCAAAGCTTTAAGTCCCAATCAACCAAAACAGAAAAGCGTTTATCAACAGAATATTTCAACACCGATTATATCAACGCATTTAATGATGAATGCGAAAAATTGAACGGAAAATTCGGCATTGAAATAGATGCAAAAAGTTCAGACGCACAATCTAACCGCCAACTTTTTCTTAAAGGAAAAGACCCTTCTGCAATTTTGAGCGAAGGAGAACAAAAAGTAATTGCACTTGCCGATTTCATTGCAGAAACCAATATCACAACAATCAATAAAGGAGTCATTTTTGACGATCCTGTTAACTCTCTTGATGAGGAAAGAAAAAGTGTTATTGCTGAACGTCTTGTTTCTATTTCTGACAACAAGCAGGTTATCGTTTTTACGCATGATTTAGTTTTTGTTTCTAGTTTAATCAATTATTCTACTGATAATAGCCTGCTACATGAATGTCACTGGGTTGAAAATAGAAATGGAAAGCCTGGACAAGTTTGGTTGAGAAATTCCCCAACTTATGAAAAAGTTTACCGTAGTGCTGAACCTGTAAATAAGTTTTATTCTGATGCAAACAAAGATGAATGCGCTCCTGAGCAAAGAGAGTTTTTAGTAAAAAGTGGATTCACTGCTTTGCGTACTTGCTATGAAGTTTTAGTAATTAATGATTTATTTAAAAATGTTGTTCAGAGATACAATGAACGAGTAAGTATTGATAGTCTTTCCAGTGTCTATTTTAACGAGACGTTGATAAATGAACTCCTTGATAGTTTTGCTCAATGCTGTAGATATATGGAAGGGCACACCCATAGCGACAAGTATGCCTACAAAAAACCAGAGCCTTCGACTCTCAATGAAGAGATTCAGAGATACGAAGCAATAAGAAGCAAAATCAAGAAATCCAAAAAAGCATAATGCCTACAAAAAACATCACCTTTAGGCAAGTGTTCTTTGCGGGTTTAAGAAAATAGTTTAGAAAAGAAATATGGCATTGATGTAATAAAAAATATAAGAAAATAGTTTTAATACCAAAGTTTTACAATTCAAGGTTAGCAATAGGTTAGAAAAATAATTTTTGAAGTTTTCTTAAAGTCTTTGAAAATCCATTGTTTAGGGGATTTAAAAGAGGTTGTTTATTATGGTGCGGACGGGGAGATTAGTGGACAAAAATATTTTTGATTGAATTGCTTATGTTAGAAAGTTGTATACAATGTTGTATATCTGTTGTATATTTCTTAAATTGAAGTTTTTAAAAGTGTTTGAAGTCTGTAATATGGGGGGGGTTTAAAGGTGGTGGACCCTCAGAGATTCGAACTCTGGGAGGTATAACCCTCGCCGGTTTTCAAGACCGGTGCTATCGACCAACTCAGCCAAAGATCCACGTTTGTAAAGAAGTTATTATAAAGATTGGAGGTGCCACCCAGATTTGAACTGGGGATAGCAGCTTTGCAGGCTGCGGCCTTACCACTTGGCGATGGCACCAGTTTCAACAATAACTTATAATAATGGTGCCCGAAGCCGGACTTGAACCGGCACACCCTTACGAGCGAGGGATTTTAAATCCCTTGTGTCTACCGATTTCACCACCCGGGCTTGGGTTTTTTTTTAAGATATCGGATATCTTTTTTTATTTAATATTTTATGGAGCGGGAAACGAGGTTCGAACTCGCGACCCCAACCTTGGCAAGGTTGTGCTCTACCACTGAGCTATTCCCGCAATTTTGTCACTTAATTTTTTAAGTGGGTGGAATTATAGCCACTTAATTTTCATTTGTAAAGAGTTTTTAGAAATTTTTTTAGAAAAAATGCTATAATCTCGTAAATACTAAATATATAAGTTATAAATTAAAGGATTTTTATGAGAAGTGATACTATAAAAAAAGGCTTTGATAGAGCACCTCACCGCTCGTTGCTTCGTGCAACAGGTTTAAAAGATGAGGATTTTGACAAACCTTTTATAGGTATAGCAAATAGCTATATAGATATCATTCCGGGACATTTTTTCTTACATGAGTACGGTGAAATCGTTAAAAAAGCCATTCGTGAAGCAGGTGGAGTACCATTTGTGTTCAATACGATAGGTGTTGACGACGGTATTGCCATGGGTCATGACGGAATGCTTTACTCTCTTCCTTCCCGCGAAATTATCGCAGATTCTATAGAAACTGTTATGAACGCACATAAACTGGATGCTCTTATCTGTATCCCAAATTGCGATAAAATCGTTCCCGGTATGATTATGGGCGCACTTCGTGTAAATGTTCCAACTGTTTTCGTTTCAGGCGGTCCAATGCCGGCAGGGCATAAAAAAGACGGTACACCTATAGATCTTGCTACTGCATTTGAAGCGGTTGGTGTTCATGCTGAGGGGAAAATGAGTGATGAAGAGTTATATGAGATAGAGTGCAATGCATGTCCAAGCGGCGGAAGTTGTTCCGGTATGTTTACGGCGAATTCTATGAATACTCTTTGTGAGGCGATGGGAATCGCACTTCCTGGAAACGGAACTATTTTGGCCATGACGCTTGCAAGAATAGAGCTTGTTAAAAAAGCTGCAAAGAGAATCGTAGAGATGGCAAAAGCAGATGATAGCAAGTACAATTTAAAAAATGTTTTAAATGAAAAAGCTGTTCATAACGCATTTGTTGTTGATATGGCAATGGGTGGAAGCTCAAATACAGTGCTTCACATGTTGGCAATTGCAAAAGAGGCTGGGGTTGATTTTCCAATTGAGAAAATTAACATGATAGCTGACAATGTAGCACACATTGCTAAAATATCACCGTCATTAACAACTGTTCATATGGATGATATTAATCGTGCCGGCGGCGTAAATGCAGTTATGAAAGAGGTTAGTCGCAGAGGCGGGCTTCTTCATCTTGACAATCCGACTGTAACAGGTGAAACGCTTGGCGAACGTATAGCGGATGCTAAAATTTTGGATGAGAGCATAATTCATACAAATGAAAATGCTTACTCACAAGTCGGTGGACTTTCAATCCTTTTTGGAAACCTAGCACTTGAAGGCGCTGTTGTAAAAACTGCCGGAATTGAAGCTAACATGAGACAGTTTAAAGGTACCGCAATCTGTTTTAATTCTCAACCGGAAGCGATAACGGGAATTATGTCACATAAAGTTAAACCAGGAAATGTCGTAGTTATTCGTTATGAGGGACCAAAAGGCGGACCGGGTATGCAAGAAATGCTTGCTCCAACAGCACTTATTCAAGGAATGGGACTCGGAGATAGCGTAGCTCTTATCACGGACGGTCGTTTTTCCGGTGCGACAAAAGGTGCAAGTATCGGGCATGTTTCTCCTGAGGCTGCTGAGGGTGGTTTAATAGCGTTTGTAGAAGACGGTGACGAGATAGAGTTAGATACTGACAAACATTTGCTGAGATTAAATGTTAGTGATGAAGAGATAGCAAAAAGAAAAGCAAATTACAAACCTTATAAAAATGAGGTTAAATCGAAGTGGCTAAAACGCTACCAACTTTTAGTTTCAAACGCTTCAAACGGTGCAGTTTTAAAAACAGAACTTTAATAATTTGTACGCAAAATGAGCAAAGCCCATTTTGCTACGCTAGCCGCTGAAGCACTAAAGCTTGCCTTTTTTGAGGCAGAAAATAATAAATAAAGGTAAAAATTTTGAATGCAATAGCAATAAAACATAATGGCGAAATAATAGATTTACAAACAGCAAAAGAATCAGGATTTGAGGGAGAACAGATACTTCTTGATAACTCGGAAGAGTCTTTAAGTGTGTTAAGACACTCAACCGCTCACTTGATGGCTCAAGCTATAAAATCTCTCTATAGCGATGCAAAGTTTTTCGTAGGACCAAATGTAAAAGAGGGCTTTTACTATGATTTTAAAACAAGCCATGAGATAGGCGAAGCTGACCTTAAAGAGATTGAAAAAGAGATGCTCTCAATCGCTAAAAAGAAGTATCCGATAGAAAAATATGAGATTACTATGGATGAGGCAAAAGAGAAATTCAAAGATGACCATCTGAAACTTTTTGTAATGCAAAGAATCCCGAGCGACACAGTTTCTATTTACAAACAGGGTGATTTTGAGGATTTATGTCGTGGTCCTCATCTGCCGAATGTGGGACTTATAAGATATTTTAAACTTACTAAAATTGCAGGTGCTTACCTTGGAGGAGACTCTAACAACGAAATGCTTACTCGTATTTACGGTATAGCATTTGCAGATAAAGAGGCTCTAAAAGCTTATCTTGATATGATGGCTGAAGCAGAGAAGAGGGATCACCGTAAACTTGGTGCAGAGATGAAAATGTTTACATTCCGTGAAGAAGTCGGTGCAGGTTTTCCTATCTGGCTTCCTGCGGGTGGAAGGCTTCGTGCAAGATTGGAATCACTTCTGTTTAAAGCTCACCGCAAACGCGGTTATGAGCCTGTTCGCGGTCCTGAAATGCTTAGAAGCGACCTTTGGAAAACATCGGGTCACTACCAAAATTATGGCGAGAACATGTACTTTACAAACATAGATGAGATAGAGTTCGGGGTAAAACCTATGAACTGTGTCGGTCATATTAAGATATATGAAGACGAGCTGCACTCTTATAGAGATTTGCCAATTAAATATTTCGAGTATGGTGTAGTTCATCGCCATGAGATGACGGGTGCGCTTCACGGACTTTTCCGCGTTCGTGAGTTTACACAAGATGATGCACATATCTTTTGTAGAGCAGATCAAATTGAAGAGCAAATTATAGAAGTTGTTGATTTTGTCGATAAAATCATGTCTACATTTGGGTTTAACTATAAAATGATGCTCTCGACAAAACCGACAAAAGCAGTCGGAAGTGATGAAGTGTGGGAAATTTCTACACAGGCACTAAAAAATGCAATGGATAAAAACTCTCTTGTTTATGAGATAGATGAGGGCGGTGGAGCTTTTTACGGTCCAAAAATCGATATTAAGATAACAGATGCAATCGGGCGTGAGTGGCAATGTGGTACAATACAGCTAGACTTTAATCTGCCAAGCAGGTTTGAGCTTGAGTATAACGGTGAGAATAACGATAAGATTCAGCCGGTTATGATTCACAGAGCAATTTTAGGTTCTTTTGAGCGTTTTATTGGTATATTAACGGAGCATTACGCTGGAGAGTTTCCGATGTTTATCGCTCCGACACAAGTTGCAATCGTTCCGATTGCTTCTACGCATAACGATTATGCAAAAGAGTTGGCAGATAAATTGATAGATTTAGGGGCAGATAGCGAGATCTACTCAAAAAATGATTCTTTAAATAAAAGAATCAGAACAGCTGAAAAGACAAGGGTTCCTATGTTGGTAATCATAGGAGATGAAGAGGTTGAGTCTCGTAGTGTTGCGATTCGTGACAGAAGAACGAGAGAACAGTATAATCTGAGTGAGAGTGAATTTCTTTTGCTTATACAAACTAAAATAAATGAGGTAAATTTTTGAACAAAAAAGACCGTGTCATAATGAATGACGATATCCGTGTACCAGAAGTACGTTGTAATGTAGATGGAGCTGAGTCATTAGGAATTATTTCTACTGATGAAGCTATGGAAAAAGCAAATGAGTTGGGCTTAGATTTAGTTTTAATCGCTCCAGATGCAAAACCTCCTGTTGCAAAGATTATGGATTACGGTAAGTACAAATACCAAGAAGAGAGAAAGCTTAAAGAACAGAGAAAAAATCAAGTTAAAATTGATGTTAAAGAGATTAAATTGTCTGTTAAAATTGCAGAAAATGATGTTGCTTATAAAGTAAAACATGCAAGAGAGTTTCTTGAAGAAGGAAAGCATGTAAAGTTTCGCGTATTTTTAAAAGGTCGTGAAATGTCAAATCCTGATTCGGCAAAAGATGTTCTTCTAAAAGTTTGGGCTATGATTGAGGATGTTGCAATTATGGATAAAGAACCTAAGTTTGAAGGTCGCTACTACAATTTATACGTGTTACCTAAAAAGTAGTTATAAACTCTCGCATCTTTAGCGAGTAGTGTTTTTACTCCAGTCACTAGAGATGATTTTTCTCATCTTTAGTACATGAAATCTTCTATCTTGATATTTTAGCTCTTAACTCTTCTTCTTGTATTACGCCTGTTGCATATTTAATAACAACCAGATTTTCACTCTCATTTATATACCACTCAGTTATATGCTCATTCTCAAGGTTTTGTAACTTTGAGATATCGATATCTGCCTGTGAAATATAGAGGTGGGAATATCTCGTCGGATTTTGAAGTTTAAGCGTCCATAGAAGCCACAAAGTAGCAATAATCGCAATAGATACACCGATAGTCTCTCTATCACTAAAACCCAATAGCAAACCTGCAGAAGTTCCTCCGATAAATGTAGAAAAATAGGCTACAGAGTTGGCAATTCCGAGTGCAGCACCTTTTTGGTGTACTTTGGCGAATTTTGTAATCATTGATTGGACTAACGGTTCCATCATATTAAAAGCGATGAAAAACATAACAACGCCTATTATAAAAAGCGTGCTTGAATCTGTAAGTCCCATAATTAAAAATGAGCCGATAAAAAGAGCTATAGAGAGTAAAAATATCTCTTTTGGCTTATTATATTTTTCGCCAAATACTGCGGCAGGACCCATCGCAACCAAGCCAAATACCATAGCCGGCATATAAGCCATGTAAAGATCTGATTTTTGCCAAGCAAAAGCATCACTAGTTAGAATAATGGGAATAAGAACAAATGCAACAGTCATTAATCCTTTTTGCATAGCATTAATAATAATCATATTTAAAAGATTCGGATCTTTTAAAATATCGGAAGTTTTTGATGTCGCATGATATACATGTTTAATTTTCGGAGGAGTAGGTACTTTTGTAAAAAGAAGAACAATCGCTAAGAGAGCAAAAACGGCAGTAAGTATAAAAAGAAATTCAACACCGAATTTCGCCCCAAGAACAGGACCCAAACCCATTGCAAGAGCAAAACTTACGGCAATTGAAGCTCCCATTATTGCCATCGCTTTACCTCTTGTTTCTTCAGGAACCAAATCTGAGATCATGGCAGCAATAACAGAACCGATTGCGCCGGCTCCTTGGAGAAAACGACCAACCATAAGAGTATATATATCAGTAGAGTAGGCACAAATAATAGAACCGACTAGAAATATAAGCAGACCAACCAAAAGAGTCGGTTTTCTTCCTATCTTGTCGCTCATGGCTCCAAAGGGAACTTGAAAAATTGCTTGAGTCAGTGCGTAGCCGCCTACGACTATGCCTACAAGAAGTGGAGTAGAGCCTTCAAGCTCAAGAGCGAACACGGAAATAACAGGCAAAACCAAAAAGAGACCTAAAAACCTGAGAGAGAGAATAGCTGAGAGAGGAAATACTTTTTTGAACATTATCTACCTTAATTTATATATAATTGCGGAATTATATTTAAAAGATTGTTTACACAAACTTTGTGAGTCAAAATATTGCATATTTAAAGAAAATTATAAGGGCTATAAATGAAACTAGTATTGGCTACGTCTAATAAAGGAAAAGTAAAAGAGATAAAAGCACTTTGTAAAGAGTTTGAAGTAATTCCCTATAGTGAGCTTATGGAAGAGTTTGAAATAATAGAAGACGGAAGCAGTTTCAAAGAGAATGCTCTTATAAAAGCCAGAGCGGTTTTTAAAGCTTTAAATAGCGATGATGTAATAGTGATGGCGGATGACAGCGGAATCAGTGTTAATGTTCTTGATGGGAAACCGGGGATTTACAGTGCAAGGCATGCAGGAAAAGATGCAACCGATAAAGACAACTTATATAAGCTTATTCAGGATATAAAAGATAAAAACGTAACATCATCGCCTGCATACTATACAGCCGCAATAGCAATTGTTACAAAAAATAGCCAATACTGCGTTCATGGCTGGATGTATGGAACAGCGATAAGTGAAGCAATCGGTGATGGCGGTTTTGGATATGATCCTATGTTTATACCACTTGGGTATGATAAAACATTAGGAGAGTTGGATGATGAAGTTAAAAAAAGCTTATCTCACCGTGCAAAAGCACTTGGGCTGGCAAAAATAGTTTTACAAACGTTATAAAACTTTTTTGCTTAATTCGTAAAATGAACACTCAATTTTATCTAGAAAAATATTTAACTTAGTACCGTATCGCTGTAAAGTCTGCATGTCATTTCCTTATTTCAAAGTATAACTTTTAAGTAAGCAAATTGCATTCCAATATATTTAGAAAATAAACTAGCTACATGTAGTATAAGAAAACAGCTCCAACAGCTATTCTATAAATTCCAAAAGTTACAAATGTGTGGGTTGTGAGAAATTTCATCATCGCCTTAACGGTTACAAATGCAACAAGAAATGCCATTGTAAATCCAACTGCTAAAAGTGAGTAATCATCCACAATAAGCTCATTACGGTTTTTAAACAAATCATAGGCAGTTGCTGCAAACATGGTTGGGATTGCCAGTAAAAAAGAGAATTCTGCGGCACTTTTGCGAGACAATCCTGCAAAAAGCCCTCCAATCATCGTAGCTCCTGAACGGCTTGTTCCGGGTATCATTGAAAGAGTTTGAAAGAACCCTATCATTAAGGACTCTTTTATGCTCAACTCATCTACGGTTTTGTCCTTGCTCTCATCATGATTTCTTCTGAAGTATTCGATAATCAAAAACATAACACCGCCGATAATCAGCATAATTGCAACGGTTTCAATGCCAAAAAGCGCCTTGATTGTTTTGTAAAATAAAAATCCAAAAACAGCCGTCGGCAAAAATGCTACTGCAATTTTAAGCCATAAAGTTTTATTGACAAGAAGTTTTTGTGAAAACAAAAATAGAACTGCCAAGATGCTGCCGAGCTGAATAGATACTTCAAAGGTTTTGTGCGCAGCTGTTTGTTCAAGTCCCAGCAGGTGAGAAACCAGTATTAGATGCCCGGTAGAAGAGATCGGCAAAAACTCAGTGAAACCTTCTACAACCCCTAAAATTATCGAATCAACTATAGTCATAAAAGCCCTTAATAAAATATGTCTTGAATTTTTTATTGCAATTCTAGCATAAAAATAAAGAGTCAATTTAAGTTATTTGGATATAATGCGAGGTTTTAAATTATAACTATTTAGGAACTTTTACATGTTACTTTTCACACCGGGACCGACTCCAGTACCCCAAAATGTTCGCAACGCTATGTCAGATGAGACAATGCACCACCGCACACCAGAATTTGAAGCTATTTTTGAAAAAACTAGAAAACATCTTTTTGATCTGTTTAAAAGTGATGAAGTTTTGATGCTTGCATCGAGTGGAACAGGCGCTATGGAAGCAGCGGTTGTAAATCTCTGTCATAACACACTCTTAAATGTAAACTCCGGAAAGTTCGGTGAGAGATTTGGAAAAATTGCCATCGCTCATGGACTTAAAAGTGTTGAGATAAAAAATGAGTGGGATACTCCTGTAAGTGTTGATGAGGTTGTAGAGGCAATTAAAAGCAACCCTGATATAGACGCTATCGCCGTTCAGATAAGCGAATCGGCAGGCGGACTTCGTCATCCTGTTGAAGCGATTGCAAAGGCTGTAAAAGAGATAAATCCGAATATTATGATTATAGCTGATGGCATTACAGCCGTGGGTGTTGAAAAGATTGATATTACAAATATTGACTGTCTGATTGCAGGAAGCCAGAAAGCACTTATGCTTCCTCCTGGGCTTGCGATTTTAGGGCTAAGCAATGCAGCAATAGAGAAAATCGGAAAAGGAAAAGGTTACTATTTCAACCTTGCTACCGAGATAAAATCTCAAAGAAAAAATACTACCGCATGGACGGCTGCTACGACTTTGACTATCGGGCTTTTAGAGATATTAGAGACGATAGAGAAAAAAGGCGGACTAGATAAGCTTTATGAAGAGACTGCGACTAGAGCAGATGCGGTTATTTCTGCACTTCAAGCAATCGGGTTACATATATATCCAAAAACTCCTGCGTTATCTATGACGACAATTGATGATGAGAATGCATCGCAAATCAGAAAAATTTTAAAAACCGATTTTGGCGTAAATGTTGCAGGCGGACAAGACCATCTTGAAGGTAAAATTTTTCGTATAAATCAGATGGGTTTAATCGCTCCGTATGAGATTTCATGGGTTGTAAACTCTGTTGAACTCGCTCTTGCTAAACTTGGAAGAAGAGATTATGACGGGACTGCAAACAAAATTTTTAATGAAAAATATTTTAAGTTGGCGAGTAAATGATACTAGAGCACGAAATTCCTAGCGGTTCAAAACTCTACTTTGGCAAAAGTGCAAAGGTAAAAAGAGAGATAGAAAAAGTTGCTAGCGATATTTTATACTCTAAGGGATTTGAGGAGATCGTTACTCCAATATTCTCATATCATCAGCATAAAAGTATTGCGGATGAGAGAGAGTTGATAAAAGTAAATGATGAAAACAATAACTCTATCTCTCTAAGAGCCGATTCAACAATAGATGTTGTTAGAATTATTGAGAAGAGACTTGGACGAAATACCGAACATAAAAAATGGTTTTATATCCAGCCCGTTTTTCGCTACCCAACAGACGAGCAGTTTCAAATCGGTGTGGAGTTTATGGATGAGAGTAAGTTATCATCGGTTTTAAATATTGCAATAGATATTTTTGATAAACTAGATGTTGAGCCTCTTATACAGATTTCAAATATGATGATACCGAAGCTTTTGGTTGAAATGTTCGATGAACTGACTCTTGATGATTTTAGACATATAAATATAGAAAAATTTTTAAATTTAAAAGTTGATTGGTTAGAGAAGCTTGTTTATCTTCAACATGTAGAACAAGTTGACGAACTGCTTGAGATTGTTCCATTTGAAATAAAAACAGAATTAACAAAGATGAAAAATCTATGCGGTGCGCTATCTTATAAAAAAAGCGTTTTAGCTCCGATGTATTATGCAAAAATGCTCTATTATGACGAACTATTTTTTAGGGTTATAGACAAAAATGAAGTTTATGCTCGTGGCGGAAGATATAAAAATTCAGAGCTTAGTTCTGTAGGTTTTGCGATTTACACAGATGTATTGATAGAAACAAAAGCGAAGTAAAAGAGGAAAGTAATGAAAGCAGATTTAGTAGTTGGTATACAGTGGGGAGACGAGGGTAAAGGCAAGATTGTCGATAGACTTGCAAAAGAGTATGACTTTGTTTGTAGAAGTCAAGGCGGGCATAATGCAGGACATACGATTTGGGTAGATGGCACAAGATATGCGCTTCATCTTATCCCATCAGGTATATTAAACCCATCGGCTATTAATATAATCGGAAACGGTGTCGTGCTCTCTCCTTCTTCTATCATAAAAGAGATGGAGCAGTTTAGTAACCTAGAAGGTCGCCTTTTTATCTCCGATAAAGCCCACCTAAATCTCTCTTATCACGCACTCATTGACCAAGCAAGAGAGAAGCTGAAGGGTGAAAAAGCTATCGGAACAACGGGCAAGGGTATCGGACCTGCGTATTCTGATAAAATTAACCGTATCGGCGTAAGAGTAGGCGAGCTTTTAAATCCGGTAAAACTTTGTGATTCTATTATGGATTATTTTGCTCAAAATAGAGCTATATTCGATATTTTAGATGTTAAAACTCCTAGCCAAAGTGAACTTTTAAATGAGCTAGAAGAGTACAAATCTAAACTTGCCCCGTTTATTACAGATACGACTCAGATGCTCTGGAGAGTTCTTGATGAAGAGGGTAAAAGAGTTCTTCTTGAGGGCGCGCAAGGCACTATGTTAGATATTGACCACGGAACTTACCCGTTTGTAACTTCAAGTTCAACGGTAAGTGCAGGCGCATGTACCGGTCTTGGACTTAATCCTAAAGATATAGGAAAAGTAACAGGAATCGTAAAAGCGTACTGTACACGTGTCGGAAACGGACCATTTCCAAGTGAAGACTTAGGCGAAGAGGGTAAAAAAATCCGCGAAAACGGTCATGAGTTTGGTACTACAACAGGCAGACCAAGACGATGCGGCTGGTTTGATGCTGTTGCGTGCAGATATGCAAGCCGCCTAAACGGTTGTGATGAACTTGCACTTATGAAGCTTGATGTGCTTGACGGCTTTAGCGAAGTAAAGGTTTGCGTTGCTTATGAACTGGATGGAGTTGAGATAAACTATCTGCCACAGAATTTAGACAGTGTAAAGCCGATTTACAAATCTTTTAAAGGCTGGGACAAATCAAAAGGTGCCAGAAAATTTGAAGATCTTCCAAAAGAGGCACAAGATTACATCAGATCGATAGAAGAGATTACGAAGACGAAAGTCGGCATAATTTCAACATCTCCTGAAAGAGACGACACTATAATTTTATAAGGCTGTCATTGTGAAAACTCGCTTTACTTCATTGGTAAAACTTAAAAAAAATAAAGTGCAAAATAGTGAGCAGTTTTTGCAAAAAGCAAGTGTAAATTTAAACAGTGCTGCTACGGCGCTTAAGTTATCAAACCATACTTTAAAAGATTTAGAATCTCCAAAAAAAGGCACAATTGGCGAGATGCTTGCTTCAAGAGTTCTGTTCCACTCTCAGATGGATGTGATAAATCATAATAAAGAGTGGGTTGATTTTGCCGTAAATCAGGTAGAACAAGCAAAAAAGCAGTTGAGTGTCGATATGATGGAACATGAAAAATTTCAGTATCTGGATTTTGAAGAGATAAAAGCAGAGCTTAAAAAAAGAAAGTTTAAAGAGGCAAAAGATTTGGATGAGATAGCCTTGATGACATATGCGAGAAAAAATAGATGAAGATTTTTTTTATTGTTTTTTTTACTTTAGCATCTTTAAATGCACTGGAAACAAGTGATAAACTATTTGAGTGTACTGAAATTTTTAAAGCTAGAAAAAGTGAACTTCTTGTAGAGCTTGAGAGAATAGATGAGCAGAAGCAAGCACTCAGTGCACTAAAAACTGCCACCGAAGAGCTGTTGAAAAAAAGAGAAGCAAAAGCGTCTCAAGACGAAGAGGTTGTTAATCTGAAATTAAAAGAGATAACATCTAAAGAAGAGTCCATTAAAAAAATGCTTCAAAAAAATGAAGAGACTTTAAAAGAGATAAAAGATATAAAAATGAGTAATATCACTCAGACTTTTTCAAAAATGAAAGCGGCAAGTACTGCGAATGTTCTCTCTGAGATGAATCCACAAGATGCAGCATCAATACTCTCTTCACTAAACCCTGCTGTAGTCGGAGCGATACTTAGCAAAATGGATCCAAAAAAAGCTTCCGAGTTAACTTTAATGTTGGCAAAATAACTCTCCTCTAATCATAAACTAACCTTACTTATTGTAAAATGCCCAAATTTATTTTAACCCAAAGCAAGGTCTGTCGATGAAAATATCACTAAAAACAATACCTCATATATCCAATAAGATTGCAATAGACCTAAATAAAAGCGGTGTTGTCACGATGACAAGGGGTCTTGAACCTGTTATGCAAGAGGCACAAAAGATATTGGCACATGATGTCAAACAAGAAGTTGCGCTTGAAGAGAAAGTAAACGAAATTTGTCAAGATAACGAAGAAGAGATAGAATTTAATCTTGTTGATGAGAGACAGCTGTTTTATATGATTAAGAAAAAATTAGCACCTGAATTTGGCGTTATTTTGAACTATGAAGAGCGCTATTCAGATCTATCACATAAAATTTTAGACGAACTTTATGAAGAAGATTTGATTCATTTTGATGTGACGGAAAACCGTATAAAAAATATTATATATAATGCAATCACGTCTTTTATAGCCGAATCTTCCCAGTTGGACAATGCAATAATGGACAAAATAAAAACGTATAAAAAGAGATATGTTCCCGGAACAGACGAATTTGATATTTTGTATGAAAAATTATATAAAGAAGAGATGATAAAGAGAGGTATGGAATAAATGAGTATGAAAAAAGTTTGGATTTATCTTGAAAACGGAACTTTTTTAGAGGCTAATAGTTTTGGTGCATCAAATACAGTAGTTGGTGAGATAGTTTTTAATGTCTCCATGAGCGGGTATCAAGAGATAATGTCTGATCCATCTTATGCAGGTCAGTTTGTAACATTTACTATGCCAGAAATTGGGAATGTCGGTGTTAACTCTCAAGATATGGAAAGCTGTGCGGCACATGCAAAAGGGATGCTGGTTAGAAAATATCAACAAAGATACTCTAATTTTAGAGCAGAGGACTCACTCGCTAACTTTTTAATAGAACAAAATGTTATGGGAATTTGTGATATTGATACAAGATATATAACAAAGATGCTAAGAAGCGAGGGTGCTATGATGATGATAGCATCTACTGAGATTAGCGATAAAGAGGAACTAAAAAAGATTTTAGAAAACTCTCCTAGAATTGAAGATGTAAACTATATTGAGCAAGTTAGTACAAAAGTTTCTTACAAGCACACTCAGTCAACATATAATGATAGAGATTTTAAATATGACGAAGCACCGACTCCTCAAGCAAATGTAGTAGTTTTAGATTTCGGCGTAAAAACAAATATTTTAAATGAGCTGGTAAGTGCAAATATCGGAGTAGAGGTTATTCCTAATGGTTTTAGCGGCGATGATCTTATAAAAAGATATAACGCCAAAGAGATAGACGGAGTCTTTTTGTCAAATGGACCGGGAGACCCGCTCGTGCTAAAAAATGAACAAGCTGAAATAAAAAAGCTAATAGCTGCAAAAGTTCCTATGTTTGGAATCTGCTTAGGGCATCAGCTACTCTCTATCGCTCACGGGTATGACACATTTAAGCTCAAGTTTGGTCACCACGGAGGAAATCAACCTGTCAAAAATATGAAAACAGGTTTGGTTGAGATTACGGCTCAAAACCACAACTATAATGTTCCTGATAATATTGTAGAGATCGCAGAAGTTACTCATACCAATCTTTTTGATAACACAATCGAGGGATTAAAATACAACGACTCTCCAATTTTTTCAGTTCAACACCATCCTGAGTCTAGCCCAGGACCAAAAGAGAGCAGATATATATTCAATGAGTTTCTATCTTTAATAAAAAGATAGAAACTCTCCTCTTTCTTACTAATACTTCAACTTTTAGAACAACATATTGTTAATATAGTGTTAACTGCAAACACAAAGTCATTAAAATTGTAAATTTGTCAAAAAAATGTCACTATTTAAGAATTCTTAAATATTTATACTGTTACTATATTAATGTTAATTAGTTTAATAAATTTAATTAAACATAATTGCTTTGAATCTTAAGGAGTCTATACATGGTAAATCGTCCATTAGAGTATGACTATACTATTGCAAAGATGTTTATGCTTACAACAATCGTTCTAGGGATTGTTGGTATGCTCATCGGTGTAATCTTAGCATTTCAACTTGCTTTTCCAGGGGTTAATACAATCTTGGGAGAAGGATTAGCTGAATATACTAATTTCAGTCGTCTTCGTCCGCTGCACACAGATGCGGTAATATTTGGTTTCACGCTGAGTGGTGTTTTTGCTACTTGGTATTATGTTGGTCAAAGAGTGCTTAAAGTATCAATGGCTGAATCAGCTTTATTGATGTTTTTAGGTAAGTTACATTTTTGGCTTTATTTAGTAGTTGTAGTTGCAGTTGTCGTTTCACTTTTTGCAGGTGTAACAACTTCAAAAGAGTATGCTGAATTTGAGTGGCCTATAGATATCGGTGTAGTCGTTGTTTGGGTACTATTTGGTATGAGTATTTTCGGTCTTATCGGTATTCGCCGTGAAAAATCACTGTATATTTCAGTATGGTACTATATTGCCACTTTCTTGGGTATAGCAATGCTTTATCTTTTTAACAACATGGAAATACCTACAATGCTTGGTACATCTGCAGCAGGTGAGAGCGGCATCGGTGCATGGTATCACTCTGTGTCTATGTACTCAGGTACAAATGATGCGTTAGTTCAGTGGTGGTACGGTCACAATGCGGTTGCATTTGGTTTTACAGTTCCTATCGTTGCTATGATTTACTACTTTTTACCAAAAGAATCAGGTCAAGCAATATATTCATATAAACTCTCTTTACTCTCTTTCTGGGGATTGATGTTTGTTTATTTATGGGCCGGCGGACACCATTTACTTTACTCAACTGTTCCTGATTGGATGCAGACAATGGGTTCAATATTTTCTGTAATCTTGATTCTTCCATCTTGGGGTTCGGCAATTAACATGCTTTTAACAATGAAGGGTGAGTGGCAACAAGTTGCAGCATCTCCGTTAATTAAATTTATGATTCTTGCTTCAACTTTCTACATGTTCTCAACGTTGGAAGGTCCGATTCAAGCAATTAAATCAGTTAACGCAATTGCACACTTTACTGACTGGATTGTAGGTCACGTACATGACGGTGTTCTTGGATGGGTTGGCTTTATGATTATGGCGGCGCTTTTTCATATGGCTCCTCGTGTATTTAAAAGAGAGATTTACTCTAAATCTTTAATGGTTGCACAGTTTTGGATTCAAACTTTAGGTGTTGTACTATACTTTACATCTATGTGGATTGCAGGTATTACTCAAGGTATGATGTGGCGTGCTCACGATGAATTCGGTAACTTAGCTTACTCTTTTATTGACACTGTAACAGTTCTTCATCCTTACTATGTAATTCGTGGTGTCGGTGGTCTTTTATATCTAGTTGGTTTCTTAATGTTTGCATATAACATCTATAAAACTATGTCTGCTCGCCCTGTTGAAGATCACGAGCTACAAAATGCATCGCCTATGGGCGCTTAACAGAAAGGATAAAATATGTTTCATTGGTTAGAAAAACATCCGTTCTTTTTTGCGGTAGGTGTGTTTGTTGTAATCGCGTTTGCAGGTTTAGTTGAAATTCTACCAAACTTTGCTCAAGCTTCTCGTCCTGTTATTGGGACTGCTCCGTACTCTACTTTAGAGTTGGCAGGTCGTCATGTATATATTAAAAACAGTTGTAATGCTTGTCACTCACAGCTTGTTCGTCCGTTTAAATCAGAAACTGACCGTTACGGTCACTACTCTCTAAGCGGTGAGTATGCGTATGATAGACCATTTTTATGGGGTTCAAAAAGAACAGGACCGGATTTATGGCGTGTTGGTAACTATCGTACGACAGACTGGCATGAGAACCACATGAAAAATCCGGCTTCAGTTGTACCGGGTTCTGTTATGCCTGCATATAAGTGGATGTTTTCAAATAAGGCTGATATTAATACGGCATTTGCTGAGCAGTTAACTGTAGCACAGTATTTTTCTGTTCCTTATAACCAGAGCGTTCCTATGAAAGACGGAACTACTAAAGTTGTAAAAATGGGAGGCAGTGTTGCAGAAGCAAACGCTATTGCACTTGAAGAAGCAAAAATTATTGCAGCAGATATGAAAGATCAAGATGTTAAAGACACGGTAGCGAGAGGCGAGATTCCTGAAATAGTTGCATTAATTGCATATTTGAATAGTCTTAAGTAGGGGATTATAGTGGATATTGCACAACTTCAAGCTTACGGATACTTTATATTAACAGCATCTCTTGTGATTGTACTATATGGTTATATTTATCATTTGTACACAAAAAAGAGAGATGCTGATGGAGTTGACTATGAAAATTATAGCAATATGGCACTAAAAGATGATATTGTCGATACTCCGGTATCGGCGAAATCCGATAAAGAGAAATAGGAGAGAGATATATGAATAAGCTTTATCTTTGGGGAATCATTATTATAGCAGTTATGCTTGGTGCTACTTACTTATCTGTAGGCGGTTCTAAGGGAGGCTTAAATGGTGATATCGTCAACATGCTTGCAGTTGCAGGAGCTGTTTCGCTTGTAATAATTACAGTATTTGTCGTAGTTAAATATGTTCGCCAAATGCAAGTAGATAGCGCGAGCGGTGAACTATTAAAAGATAACTGGGATGGAATAGGCGAATATAAAAATGAGGTGCCGACAGGTTGGGCAGTAATGTTTTTACTGACAATGGTTTGGGGTATGTGGTATTTTGTAATTGGGTATCCGGTAAATGCCTATTCTCAAATTGGTGAATATAATGAGGATGTAGCAGTACATAACTCAAAATTTGAGACAAAATATAAAGATATTACAGGTGAGAAGTTAGTTGAAATGGGTGAGTCTGTTTTCCTAGCTGAGTGTAAAGTGTGTCACGGAATTAGTGCAGACGGAATTGATGGAGCAGCAGCAAATCTAAACAAAAGAATTGATGAAAAATCTGTTAAGCATGTTATAGAAAAAGGTTCAAACAACAAGCTTTTAGGTATGGAAATGCCTATGCCCGATCGTAATGGACTCTTAAATGCAAATACCGGAGCTTTAATTACGGATGCAGAGATTGAAACAGTTTCAAAATTTGTTGCAAACAAAATGAGCGGAGCCGGTGCTGATATATTTGCAGGTACATGTGCAGCTTGTCATGGTGAAGACGGTAAAGGTTTAGATTCTGTTGCACCAAGTATCGCAACATATACGCCTACGTTGGTTAGTAATGTTCTAACACACGGTAAAAAAGGTGCTATAGGTGTTATGCCTAAATTTGACAGACTCAATGATAAGCAAAAAGAAGCGGTTGGTGCTTATATCACTAGCCTAAACAAATAAGGAGTCAGGTATGAATGAAAATAGAAGCGTATTTGCTCTGGATGGTATAACGGGCATGTTGATTGCAACCGTGTTGCTACTAATTATTTTAGTTGGATTAACAATTTGGGGTATTGGTGTGCAAAACACAAGTGCAAATAATTTTTATGATATAAAAGATGAACAGCTAATAAAGATGATTAGTGTTGATAACTCTAAACATTTAGTAGATGTAAAGTAAAGGATAGATTATGGAAAAAATAATTTCATGGGGCTTGGTTATAATGGCTATCTATACTCTTTATGTGGTTTTAACGCCAAATCACCTTTTTATCGGTTAGGAAATTTCATTGAAGTTTTCAAGAGGGCTTTTGGCCCTCATCCTCACACTTTTTTTTAGCACTTCCCTTAGCGCACAATATTTATATAAAGATGAGATAATTTTTAACCCGTTGTTTAATGCGGAAGTTGAAAAGTTAGGCTTAGAACTCTACCAAAAAACAGGAATTTCTCTAAGATTGGTAATGCTTAAAGAGCTGCCAAGCGGCATGAGCATAGTCGATTATGAAAAAGAGCTAATGAAAGATTTTAGCGAGCCTACTATTTTGCTTACTTTTTCAGAGATGAACTCTAAAGTAGATATTCTTGCAAATCCTGCAGCTTTATATGAGTATTTTGATAAACAACAGATACTAAGCCCTGTAGCTTCTTCGGTACAAGCTTTTGTAATGGCACTTTTTTACAGTGATAGTATTTCTTCATTTAAAGAGATTGCATCTAGCCACGGCGGAACTATTATTCCTCTTTTGGCTCAAAAAGCAAAAGAGGGTGAAGTTTTAGGCAAGTATTCAGGTTCTATGTTTAACGGTTATGCCGACATCGCAGAACAGATTGCTTCAAGCAAGGGTATTGTTCTGGAAAACGCAGTCGGAAGCGCAAATCAAAACAGCATAATGGTCGTAAAAGTGCTGTTTTATAGTTTTATATTTTATGGTATATTTATGTACATTAAGAGAAAACTATATATAAAAAGGCAAAAAAATGAGCAGAAGTAACGGCAGAATTTGGCCATATGCAATCGGTGCATCCATAATATTTGTTTTTGGTGCATGTGTCGCAACTATAGTCGTAACAAGTAAAGTGCCTGTTGAGAAAAGCGACACTTACATGATGGGCTATCATGAAGCGGATGCCAAAGCAAACGATATTATAAACGATAGAATTGAATTTAACAAAAAATATAAAATAGAGTATTTGACGGATGATTTTAACTCGCAAAATTGTGTGGTTAAGTATAAGGTAGGCGACATAAACTCCAACTCCGTAAATAATGCGGATATTAAGGTTGTAGTAACCAGACCCGATAATCATAAATATGACCAAGAGTTAATCAATCCTGCCGTTGAAGGCGGAGTTTATACATTTAGTGCAATAAAGCTCCCACTTGAGGGAAGATGGGACATCATGGCAAAAATAAGCATTGATGGTGTTCAAAGATTTTATAATATTAAAACGGATACAAGAAGCAAAGAGATCATAGAATATTAGGTTATAATAAACCTATGAATGAATCTCTAATCGTCCTTCCCTCGGCTCGTGCAATCAGAAATAAGCTCTTGGGCGTAGAGGGTGCTACTCTCTTCCTGCCCAATTTTATCACCATGAGTGATTTTATACCCAAACTCTGCATCGTCAAAGATTTTAAAACCTTAGATGAAGACGGCAGAGTTCTGCTGCTTTTAGAGGCATCCGATTTTAAAGGCTTTGCTAACCTGCAGATTCAGAGAAACTTTTTTACCTTCACAAAAAATTCATCATTTATCTTCAAGTTTTTTCAAGAGCTAAGTGTTGAGATGTTTGACATCAAAGATCTCAGCACCTCCGATATTTACGGCGAGTATGAAGAACACATAGCCATACTTCAAGAGCTGTACGTAAGATATGAATCTTTATGTAGCCAAAGAAAAGTGCTTGATAAGATATTTTTGCCAAAGCTATATAGTTTTAATGAGAGTTACGCAAAAACGTATAAAAATATAGAGCTGCATGTTGATGGGCATTTGACAAACTTTGAACTTGAACTCATAAAAAAGTGCTGCGAATTTAGCAACGTAGAGATTGTATTTACTGCCACAAGGTTCAATAGTAAAATGCAGAGTAAATTTCTAGAACTCGGCATAACTCTTGAGGTCGGATTTGAGTATAAAATATCGCTCAACAAAAAAGAGATAGTTCAAAAAAGAGAGATTATTACAAACAGAAAAGTCACATGCGAATCCCTAAGTGAACCTCTTTTACAAGCTGCGTTTGTCCAAAAAAAGATTTATGATTTTGTAAAGATGGGATATGAACCTGAAAATATTGCCGTTATCTTGCCTGATGAAAATTTTGCTCAGATGCTTAAGGCTTTTGACGAGAAGTCAAACTTCAACTTTGCGATGGGTGAGCCTTTTAGCCAAACAAAAATATATGAGAAATTAAACGCTACATGTAAGTTTATTGAGCAGGATTCAAAAGAGAATGAGGCTAGAGTAAATAGAGCAGGCGATGAGTTTCTTAGAGAGCTTTTTGGAATTTACTATAAAAGTGCCGCAGATGTAGATATCTTAGAGTTTTTAAAAAGGTATAAAGAGAGTTTTGCAGATAAAAAAGAGCTAAAAATTTACGAAGAAGAGCTTTATAGTTTCAAAAATATTTTGCCGTTTATGAAGGAGATGAGCGTTAAATCCCTCTTAAGTGTTTTTTTACAGAGGCTCTCAAAGAGAACGCTTGACGATGTAAGAGGCGGAAAAGTGACCGTAATGGGAGTTCTAGAGACTAGATCAGTCTCATTTGATGCGGTTATAATCGTTGACTTTAGCGACTCGCATGTTCCAAAAAAGAGCGATAAAGATATGTTTTTAAACACCCACATCAGAGAGATGGCAAATCTGCCGACGATGAGCGACAGGGAAAACCTGCAGAAACATTACTACGAGATGCTGATAAACTCAAGTAAAGAGGTTGCGATTTCCTATGTAAAATCAAAAGAGAGCAGCGGTTCGAGATTTTTAAAACAGCTCGGCATAAAAGAGAACAACGCTTACTCTGAACATGATTATGCACAACTGCTTTTAAAACAAGCAGCACAACATGTAAAAGAGGAGAAGCAAGAGATAGTTTTAGAGTACAGCTTCAGAGATAAAAAGCTCTCGGCAACAAAACTTAAAACCTTTTTGACATGTAAAAGAAAATATTACTACAGATACATAGAACGCATAAACTCTCATGAGATACCAAAAGATATGCCGCAGGAGTATGAGATAGGTCTGGATGTTCATGAAGCTCTTAAAGAACTCTACAGCAAAAAAAGCTCTTACGACAGTGTAGAGAAACTAAAAAAAGATTTACATGTAGAACTTGATGAAGCTTGCGGAAGCAGTGAGTTGGAAAAGTACCTTATAGCTATGCAAAAAAGAAGAATGAATGATTTTTGTCAAAATGAGATAGAGCGGTTCGCACGTGGATGGCAAGTTTATAGATGTGAAGAAAAAATGGAGTGCAACTTTAGCGGTATAACCTTAGAGGGTGTAATAGACCGCATAGATAAATGTGCAAACGAGATAGCCGTGCTTGACTATAAAACCGGCTCATATCCTCTCTACACTGAGAAAAACTTCACGGAGGCTACAGACTTCCAACTTGAGTTTTACTATCTCCTAGCGGGTGGCTTAGGCAATATAACAGAGTGCGGATACTATGACCTAAAAGAGTCTAAGATTGTGAGTGAACCTTTTTTAAAAGAGAAGCTAGAACTTTTACGCTCACATGTAAACGATTTGCTAAACATCGAAGATGTAAACTTTAGCAAGTGCGAAGATGTCAAAAACTGCCTGTTTTGCGACTATAGAGTTATGTGTGGGAGGGAGTAAAAAAGTTTTCTTCGTTGTTGATAGGTTTGAGACTCCTTTAAGCCAACTATAAATATAATACAAACCTTAAACAAATAAAATATTGGACGATTTTGGATGAAAGAGAAGATACTGCTTGACCTTTTTGAACTAGAACCACAACTGACTAAAAAAGAGATTGAAGAAAAAACTCATATTAAAGGCTCGACCCTCAACAACATTTTAAAAGTTCTTGTAGAATCAAACAAACTAGAGAGAATCGGCAAAGGCAGAGCTACTTACTATAAACGAGTCTATCAAGAAAACTACTCCTACAAAAACATTACCGTTTTAAAAGATGGTTTCGTTGTGGGCGAACTTAGTTTTGGAGATGGAAAATATTATTTTAGATACGCCGATGCTTATAAGGGCAAAGAGCTTATAGGGCTGAAAAATAACAAAACCACGCATGAGAGCAGTGAACTTTTTTATATCTTTGAAAACCTCATACCCGAATCGCATCGAAGAGAAAAACATATCGACATCTCAAAGTATGAAGATTTAGCCGATAGCCTCACTACACTTTTGCATACCCACGGCTCTTATGAGTTTGTCTATACTTATGAGCTTTTTAAGTATAAAAAAAGAAGCGATAAGAAACCAAATTGGATAACGCTAAAAAACAAGATACTTCAAAGCTACAACTATCCAAACCTTTTAAACTACACTCTTGATATCGAAGCTGACATACTTGAAGACAGAAGCACTATCGACTACTCTTCACTCAGCGGCTATCAAAACAAAATAGATGTAAACATAGATGAAAGTGCAAAAACTATCTTTATCGACACCAAAAATCCACACTATCTCTTAAAGCCCTTTAACAAAAACATAGGGCATTACTTTGGAGACAAAAAAGCGTACTATCCGCATGTGCTAGTTAATGAACATCTTTTTATGAGTTTTGCCAAAAATGAGCTTGGGTTTGATGTGCCTTACAGCGGACTGATACATCATAACGGAGTATTTCACTACATCATCAAACGGTTTGATAGATATGAGGAGTTCAGATACGAACAGTATGACTTTGGGCAGTTTTTAAACATGCCGAGTGCTAACAAATACAACGCAAGCAGTGAAGAAGTGTTTGCAAAAGCAGATGCTATACTTCAAGATAAAAGCTCTAAAATGGAGATGCTGCGATTTTACTTCTACTCCTATATCATCCAACACGGCGACTTACATGTCAAAAATCTAGCAGCACTGAACATCGGAAGAGACAACTACATCTTTGCACCGCTTTATGATGTTATCTCTCTGGGAGTTATAAAAGGTAAAGATATCGACGACTTAGCCCTGCCGATACAAAGAGTGCATAAAAACCAAAAATCCAAGTTCACTGTTGAGGACTTTTTACACCTCGCCGACATTCTGCATCTCAACCACCTTGAAGTAAAAAAAGAGCTTAGAAAACTACTTGTCACTTTTATAGAAAAATTTCCTCTTTATATCGAAAAGACAAAAGAGCTGTTAAGTCTTGATGAACTCATCATCAGCAAAACAAGAGCGAAAAAAACAGACTTTATAACCAAACTAAAGAACTTTTATGATGAACGCATGATTGCTTTGAAGAAAGCGGGGGTTTTTGAAGAGTTGGGGATAGATGGTAAAAAAAAATATATGGCAAAATGAAATATTTTTGTGGGTTTGGTATTAGATTGTGTTATTATTTTGCAACAAAAAAATGAATTATTAATTAAACAAAGATTGAAGGATTAAAATGAAAGCAAGTGAAATCAGATTTGAAGAGTTTTTGTCACAACCTAAAACAAGTTTTTTAATACCTGTTTATCAAAGAAATTATGATTGGCAAGAAGAGCAATGCAGGGAGTTTTTAAAAGATATTGAGTTATTGGCAACACGAGAGCGAGATTCTCATTTTATGGGTTCTATTGTTTATATAAAAGGTGACGACACAGAAGCCTTAGAATCTGGTTTAAAAGAGTATATTGTTATAGATGGACAACAAAGAATTACAACTAGTATTTTATTTCTAAAAGCAATATATGATTTAAGTGATGATGAATTTGATAAAAAAGAAATTTTTCAACATTATCTAATTAATGAGGTAAGGGGTGGCAATAAGCTTAAGTTAAAACCAATTAAAGATGATAATGACATTTTTGAAAAGTTACTAAGGAATATTGATATTAATGTAGATAATTACTCAAAAATATATTTAAATTATCAATTTTTTAAACATCACTTGTTAGTATCAAATATAAAGATAGATAAATATTTTAAAGCATTTAAGCAACTGTGGATTGTTTATATTGAACTTGATAGAACAAAAGATGACCCACAACTTATATTTGAAAGTATTAATTCAACTGGTCTGAGCCTTAGCGAAGCCGATTTGATTAGAAACTTCATCTTAATGGATAAAAAACACGATGTACAGAATTATTTATTTGAAGAGTATTGGTCACGAATAGAAAAGTTACTTTTAAGTGAAAATATATCTGCATTTATTAGAGACTATTTAACTATGAAAGAGGGTGCTATTCCAAATCAAAACAGAGTTTATAGTGCGTTTAAAGCCTTTGTATTTAAATCTAAAATCCAAACAGAAGCATTGTTGGCAGATTTACTTTACTTTGCAAAAATCTATTCTAAATTTATATTTTTGGATTTTGAAAACAAAGAGATTGAAAAATTACTAAAAGAACTCAAAGAGTTAAAAGTTACGGTTGTTTATCCATATCTTTTAAATCTCTTTTGTGATTATGAGAAAAATGTAATTTCAATAGATATTTTAAAAAACACACTTAAACTGATAAGAAGTTATATTTTTAGAAGATTAGTCTGTGAATACAATACAAATGCACTCAATAAGGTGTTTATGTCCTTACACAAAGAATTGATAAGCATAAAAGATTATGAACAAAATTATTTTGAATGCTTGCTGAGTGTGCTCAGCAACAAAAGAGGAACAGCAATGTTTCCAAGAGATGATGAATTTAAGGAATATTTTACAACAAAAGATATTTATAAATTTAAGAATAAAAACTATTTATTATACACACTTGAAAGTTTTGATAACAAAGAACTTGTACCATTTAAGGAGTTGACAATTGAGCATATAATGCCTCAAACATTAACGCCAAAATGGAATATTGAATTAGGGGATAAATTCACGCAGGTGCATGAAAAATATCTCAATAATATTGGTAATTTAACTTTAAGCGGTTACAACTCTGAGCTATCAAATAAAAGTTTTTTTGATAAAAAAGATATTTTGAAAACTAGTGGAATAAAACTCAATAGATATTTTGAAAATCTTCAATCATGGAATAAAGAAGATATAGAAAAAAGAGCATTAAACCTCTTTCAAAAAATTGCTTTAAATATTTGGGATTTTCCTGATATTGAAGAGTCGGTTTATATCAAATCTCAAAAACAGGACTATTTTACTTTAGATGATAATTTTGATGCAACTGGCAGTAAAATAAAAAAATTAAGTGTTTTAAACAATATCGCGGTTACAAGTAGTTGGATAAATTGTTTTGTAGAGTTTTCAAAAATTTTATATAACTTTGATGAAGCTATGTTTAAAAGTTTTATTTCAGATGATGATTTTCAAGGAAGAGTGCAAAGAATAATAACCGACAATCCAGAGTTGTGTAGAAAGCCTATACAATTTGATGAACATGTAGAAATATATTTAGAAAGTAATCTAAGTGCGAATGGAATCTTAAATTATTTAAAATTAATAGCAGAAAAATATGAGCTAGAAGGTGATGATGTTATTTTCTTTATTAGCTAAAATTAACCCTAGATTCTTCACTGTAAAGATACAGGATAGGAGTTGTCTAGGGACTACAGCAGAATTATACTTTGAAATAGTAAAAAAATTCAGGGTGCGTAAAATGAATAAAAAAATTGGAGTTAACACATGACATTTAAAACCCTGCTCACAAACATAAACGATATACACAACACCTTACAGATAAAAGCTCTGCAAAGTGTAAGCGTAAATCTAACTATTAGAAATTATCTCATTGGGCATTATATAGTCGAGTATGAGCAAAACGGGAATGATAGGGCTGAGTATGGGGCAAAAATTATAGATAATTTGGCTGATAGTTTAAAGCATATAAAAGGGTTGTCTCCAACAAATTTAAGATTATTTAGAACTTTTTATCAAGTATATCCACAAATTCAACAGACACTGTCTGACCAATTCAAATTAGAAGGTTTATCAATTCAACAGACAGTGTCTGTTAAATCTTTGTCTGTACCAGAAAATAAACTATTGAAGTATCTTACTTTTACTCACTTTGTGGAACTTATAAAAATTGATGACGATACAAAAAGAGTATTTTATGAAGTTGAAACAATCAAAGGCAATTGGAGTGTACGGGAACTAAAACGACAAATAGAAATTCTGCTTTACGAGCGAGTAGGTTTGTCAAAAGATAAAAACGCGTTACTTAAAAGTTTAGAGAGTAAAAAAGATATTTACAATCCTTTGGATATTATAAAAAATCCATACATCTTAGAGTTTACGGGATTGGAAGAAAAGGCAAGTTATAGTGAGAGCGAGTTGGAAAGTGCGCTTTTAAACCATATTGAAGATTTTTTACTGGAACTTGGAACTGGGTTTTGTTTTGAGGCTAGGCAAAAAAGAATCTCCATAGAGAATGAGCATGACAGAGTTGATTTGGTTTTTTATCATCGAATATTAAAGTGTCATGTTCTGGTAGATTTAAAGGTCAGAGCATTTTCTTATGCAGATGTTGGACAGATGAATTTTTATCTCAATTATTATAAAAATGAGATTTCTAGCAAAAGTGATAATCCTCCGATTGGCATTATTCTTTGTACCGACAAAAATCATACAAAAGTAGAGTACGCTACGGCAGGGCTGGATGAAAATATGTTTATATCGAAGTATAAAATCGTTTTACCGTCTGTAAAAGAACTTGAAAAATTTATTGATGAAGAGATACAAGATATTAAGGTCGAAAATTTCGACTTTTAAATAAAGGAAAAAAAATGAACGAACAAGAAAAAAATAAGAACAACCCGTTGCATGGTGTGAATCTGCAGCATATTTTAGAGACTTTAGTTGAGCGTTACGGGTTTAAAGAGTTGGGTAACAAAATAGACATCAGATGTTTTTTGATAAACCCGACTATGAGTTCATGTTTGAAGTTTCTAAGAAAAACACCGTGGGCAAGGGCAAAAGTGGAAGAGTTGTATATCAAAGAGTGTAAAGATAAATAGGCTAAAATCAGTGGAGATATTAAGTTTTGAAAAACATTTTGCATACATCGGAATTGTTACATGTTCATAAATAACCTAGCCTATGAGGCGAGTGCGGGAAGCGGTAAGACTTTTATGCTTGTCGTGCGTTATCTTAGTCTGCTTTTTAAAGGTGCATCGCCTTCTAAAATTTTGGCTCTTACTTTTACAAACAAGGCTGCAAACGAGATGCAGGAGAGGATTGTTCAAACTCTTGAGGAGTTGGAGAGTAGAGGTGAGTTGGATGAGATAGTAAAAGTTACTGAACTTTCATCTGAGTATCTGCTTGCGAATCGTCAAAGAGTTTTGGGCGAGTTTTTAAATTCGCATACGAAGATAATGACGATAGATAGTTTTTTTACTCAGATATTACGCAAATTTTCGCTGTATGCCTCGTTGATGCCTGATTTTTCAACTTTTTCTTCTCAGCATGAGCTTAAACTTCTCTCTCGATTTTTAAAAGAGGTTAGTGTTGCCGGAAAAAAAGAGATGCTTATTACACTTTCGCTCCAATCCAACAAACGCTTAAGCGATATATTTTTTCTTCTTGATGAGTTCTACATAAAGTTTGGCGAAGTAAAGGATATGGAGTTTAAGAGGCAGGACTATTTGCAGTTTGAGAGTGAAGCATTGCTCTGCATGTCGGAGCTGAAAAAAATCGTAACTTCATGTAAAAGTGCATCTACCACGGTTGTTAAAGCTGTTGAAGCCAAAAATTTTGAAGAGCTTTGCTCTAAAGCTTGGATAGAGAGAGATAGCCTAAATTACAGCACATTTTCTAAATGTTTTACTCCTGTTATGGATGATTTGCTCTGTAAGATCCAAGAAGCGATAAAAAACCAAAATCGTGCAAAGGAACAGAACTTCTTTTTTGCGCTTAAAGAGCTTGTAGATATATACGCAAAGAGCAAAAAAGCACTCTACATGGATGACAGTGAGCTGAGTTTTAACGATGTGACCTACCTTGTATATGAGATTTTAAGAGTTCTTGACGATAGCGAGTTTTTATACTTTAGGCTTGATTCACAGATTGAGCATATGTTGCTTGACGAGTTTCAAGATACGAGCATACTGCAGTACGAAATCTTAAGACCGCTTATAAATGAGATAACATCGGGAAAGGGCATCTTTGACAACGGCAGTTTCTTTTTTGTCGGAGATGTGAAGCAGTCTATTTATAGATTTCGTGGCGGTGTAAGTGCGTTGTTTGATACGGTAAGAGAAGAAAACTCCACACATGTAGAGAAGCTTTTAACAAACTATCGCTCACAAAAAGAGGTCGTAGAGTTTGTAAACGGTGTCTTTGAACAAAAAATAAAAAACTATACGCATCAACTCTCCAGAGCAGAAGTAAACGGCGGATATGTTGAGGTTATGCAAAATGATGAGCCGCTTCAAGAGGTAGTAACTCAGGTTCAAAGATTTTTAGAGCTTGGTGCTGATATAAGCGAGATCGCCGTTCTTTGTGCTACAAACGGTGACGGAGAGGAGATAAAGAATGCTCTTCATAGCCAAAATATAGAGGTTGTAACTGAGACAACTACAAAACTTATCAATCAAAAGAGCGTCAAAGCGATTTTGGAGTATTTGAAGTACCAATATTTTGGAGAGGATATCTACCTGCATAACTTTTTTGCTCTTATTGAACAAGAGATTCGTCCTTTAAAAAGAGTTGATTTTAACAAGATGAAAATTTTAGATGTCGTTAAAAATGTTATAGATGAGTGTGGACTTTTTAGTGATGATTTTAACCTTGTCAGATTTTTAAACACTGTTTCAAAACAGAGTGACATTGAAGCACTGCTATTTGAGTATGAGAGGCTTGACGTAAGCGCTGCTGCTTCGGAGTTAAGCGGTGTAAGAGTGTTGACGGTGCATAAGTCAAAAGGGTTGGAGTTTGAGCATGTTATTGTTATGGACAGGCTTAAAAAAGCTCCTCCGGCTCGTGATGCCATAATATATGAGTATGATGGCATAACTCTAAAAAACATCTATCTTCGCATAAAAGGACGTGAGGGCGTAGATAAGCACTATGCAAACGCCATTTTAAAAGAGAAGTCGCTCTCTAGAGAGGACAGTTTAAATGCTCTTTATGTAGCATTTACAAGAGCACGTGAAAATCTTTTTATAATTGTAAAATCAAAAGATTCTATGTTTGATATCTTAGATTTAAAGTGCCAAAAAAATGGGATTTTGAAGTGTAAAGAACTCCTTGATAACTCTATGCAAAAGAGAGCTTTTCAGCCACTAGAGTACAAGGCTCTCTACTATGGGACACAAAGCGATATTTTAGTTGCTGAAAAAGAGCAAGTAGAAGACCTGAAATCGATAAATTTCGGGGTTGCTTTGCACTATATGCTTGAGATGTTAGGTCGCTTTGAAGAGAAAAACATAGCACATGCAAAAGATATGATGATAAACAAGTATGGACATATTTTAGAAGATGATGAGATAGAAGATTTGGAAAAGAGAGTTAGAATACTTTTGCAAAATAAGGAGTTTTTGGCTTTGGTTAACGGAGAGTGCTACAGGGAAAAAGCCATAAGGTACAAAAACAACTTAAGGTATATAGACCTTTTGGTAAAAAATGGTTCTAAATGGAGTGTAATTGATTATAAAAGTTCTATCTCTTACCAAGAAGAGAATATAAATCAGGTCAATTACTATGTAAAAGCTATAAAAGAGATAACGGGCGATGAAGTGCATGGTTACATCTGTTACCTAAAAGAAAGCGACATAAAAATAGTAAAAATATGAAATTTGTCACAAAATATGTAGCGTATAAACTAAAATAAAGTTTTCAAAGTTTATAATACTTAAAACGAGTTTAAGATTTGGGAGAAAATGAATGATTAAAAAATATCTAATCCTTGCAATTTTAGTTCTATTTCAAAGCCACCTCTATGCAAAAACTCATCATGTCAACAAAACAACTCATCCTTTTTTAGTAATTGATAAATCGGCAGAAGTTTCAAAAAGTAAAATTATAGAAAAAGCGCAAGAGTATCTAGGCGTTTCTTACGGGTTTGGAAATAAAAATGAGATTAAAACCGATTGCTCGGGGTTTACGCAGCAAGTTTTTAAAGAGTTTGGTCTATCTCTCCCAGGGTCTGCAGCGTTGCAGTCAAAGTATGGCTCAAAAGTTGACTTAAAAGATTTGCAGGTCGGTGACTTGCTATTTTATCGCACATACAAGAGAGAACCTTCACATGTTGCTATTTATGCAGGCAACGGTCAAATTATTCATGCTTCATACAGAAGTAAAAAAGTTCAATACGATGATATCGACAAGAGATATTATAAACAGCGTTTTATGTATGCAAAACGACTTGCATTCAGTGAACAAAATCTATCAACTAAGCAAAATTAATCACTCTCCATAAACCTTAAAAAAACCATAAATTAAGTTGTTTGTAAGTAAAATAAGATATACTTTCGCCAATTAAACAAGCCATTGTAAATGTATTGTTAAGAAAATTACTTGAAAGGTTCAAGAATGAAATTTACGAAAATTGCAACTCCTGAACAAATCGATCAAAAATGGGTTTTGATTGATGCTGAAGGTAAAACTTTTGGTCGTATTATTACTGAAGTAGCAACAATACTTCGTGGTAAAAATAAACCATGTTTTACTCCAAATATTGACTGTGGTGACTTTGTTGTTATAGTTAATGCTTCTAAAGCTAAGTTCAACGGACTTGGCAAAATAGCTAATAAAGAGTACTTCTCTCATTCAGGTTACTTCGGTAGCACAAAAAGCGTTAAGATGACTGAACTTTTAGAGAAAAATCCGGAGAAGTTATATAAATTAGCTACTCGCGGTATGCTTCCTAAAACTAAGCTTGGCGCTAAAATGATCAAAAAATTAAAAGTTTATGCAGCTGCTGAGCATCCTCACACTGCACAACTAGCTAAGTAAGGATAACTATGGCAAAAGTATATGCAACAGGTCGTCGTAAGGCGTCAATAGCAAAAGTATGGTTAACTCCGGGTGCTGGTAATATGACTATTAACGGTCTTTCACTAGACGCATGGTTAGGTGGACTAGAGGCTAAAAAACTTCGTGTTAAGCAACCGCTTGCTCTAACAAAACAAGATACATCAGTTGATATCGTAGCTACTGTTTTAGGCGGTGGTTTCGGTGGTCAAGCGGATGCTCTTCGTCATGGTATTTCTCGTGCATTAGTAAAATTCAACCCTTCACTAAAAGCGATTTTAAAACCTGAAGGCATGATGACTCGTGATTCACGTGTTGTTGAGCGTAAGAAGCCAGGTAAGCGTAAAGCTCGTCGTTCTCGCCAGTTCTCTAAGCGTTAATCGTTTATCGAACTATTTTTTCAGTGCTTTTTGCACTGAAAATTCTATCTAGAAATCTCCCACTAAATAAACTTTGATATAATTGCTCTAAAAAAAGAGTTATTTTGCGCTATATTTTCCTTCTATTTTTATCTATAAATATTTTTTCATCTACGCTTCATCTGGCAACGTCCGCAAATCCATCAAGACTAAACCCTATTTTAGCGACCGATTCAAGCTCATCGGAAATAACCGGTTTTTTATTTAACGGACTTGTAAAGTACGATAAAGATTTATCTACCATCATCGGCGATTTGGCAGAGGAGTTTTACTTTGAAGATGATACGACTCTGCTTTTTAAGATTAAAAAAAATGTAAAGTGGCATGACGGCAAACCTTTTAGTGCAAAAGATGTTGTTTTTACGTATGAAGTGCTTATTTCTTCAAAAATTAGTTCTCCTTATAGCGCAAACTTTAGATTTGTGAAGAGTGTTGAAGTTGTTGATGAACTAACGGTTAGAGTGAAATATAAAGAACCATATTTTAAAGCACTTGAAACTTGGATGATGGGAATTTTGCCGCACCATATTCTAAAAGATGAGCAAAATTTAATGAACTCCTCTTTCAATACAAATCCTGTAGGAACGGGGGCATATAAACTTCATCAGCTTGAGCACTCCAAAAATATAATACTCTCCGCTTATGATGAGTATTTTGAAGGTCGTGCAAAAATTGACACTATATCTTTTCATGTCATAGCAGATCCGATGACGCGTTTTTTGATGCTAAAATCATCAGCTTTGGATGTCGGAAGCATAGAACCTATGCAGTATGAGAGACAGCTTGATGATGGGTTTTTTAAAAAGTTTAATATTTATGAAAATATTTCCCAATCATATACCTATCTCGGCTTTAATTTGCGGCTTGAGAAGTTTAAAAATCCAAAGGTAAGAGAGGCTCTTTCTTTGGCGATTGATAGAGAAGAGCTTGTAAAAATCCTCTTTTTCAATCATGCAAAGGTATGCAGCGGACCTTTTCTTCCTGGGACAAAAGCGTTTAATGAAGATGTAAAAGTACCGCAGCAAAATATTCAAAAAGCAAAAGAGCTTTTAAGAGAAGCCGGCTATGATGAAAATAATCCTTTTACTTTTGAGATAGCAACATCCAATTCAAGCGAAATAAGACCCTACGCTGCCCAGATTTTGCAGCATCAGCTAAAAAAAGCGGGTGTTGTTGTCACATTAAAAGTTATGGAGTGGCAGGCATTTTTAAACATGACCGTATTTCCTCGCAAATTTGACAGCGTTCTTCTGGGATGGGGGCTTTCTCCGACACCTGACCCGTACATGTTTTGGCATAGCCAGAGTGATAAAAAGGGAGGTTTTAATTTAGTTGGATACCATAACCCTCAAATGGATAAGATGATAGAAGAGTCCCAAAGTATGGTGGATGGCGAGAAGTTGTCAAATATTTGGAGAGAGATGTTTAAGGTAATAACGGATGATAACCCATACCTTTTTTTGTATATACCAAACTCCATAACAGCCATAAGCAAAGAGATAAAAAACGTTGAGCCAAGCCCTGCCGGTATTTGGCATAATTATATAGAATGGGAGAAATAATTTGATAGTTTTATTTGATTTGGACGGTACACTTATCGACTCTACGGAGGCGATACTGGAGTCTTTTCATCACTCTTTGGATTTTCACAACTTTGCAAAACAAAAAGATGAAGACATAAAAGCTCTCATCGGGTATCCGCTTGATATTATGTTTGAAGAGTTAGGTGTAAAAAATGGCGTTGTAATGGAATATGTAGGAGTTTATAAAGAGCATTACAGAAAAATTGCAAACCAAAAAACCACTCTTTTAGAAAATGCAAAAGAGGCGATTGAACTTGTGAGTAAATTTGCAACACTGGGAATAGTGACAACAAAAACGGCACTTTACTCAAGAGAGTTAATGGAGTATTTTGAGCTTATGCAATATTTTGAAGTTCTAATTGGCCGAGAAGATGTGCAAAACCCAAAACCTCATGCAGAACCCATACTTAAAGCTTTAGAAAAGCTAGATACCGAAAATAAGGAGATATGGATGATTGGAGACACAAAATTAGATCTTATAGCTGCAAAAAATGCCAATGTAAATTCCATTGCTGTACTGAGCGGTTATGATGATGCTAAAACATTGAAAAAGTTTACGGATGTTATATTTAATGATGCCCTTGAAGCAGCCATTTATCTACAAACTAGGAAAAAATAACACACTTTTATTTCTTATGAAAAAAGAGCCTGCTCTCAAGCTATATTTAAGAGCAACTTGTCTAAAATAACCGACTAAAATGGAATTAATGGTTCTTATATTTACTAAAAAGAAGGAGAGTTTATGCTAGAAATTAGATGGCATAGTCGTGCTGGACAAGGTGCTGTTACAGGTGCTAAAGGTTTGGCAGATGTTATTTCTACAACCGGTAAGCATGTACAAGCGTTTGCATTTTACGGATCTGCAAAACGTGGAGCTGCAATGACAGCGTATAACCGTGTAGATGATAAAGTGATTATGAATCATGAAAAATATATGAAACCTGATTATGTTTTTGTTATTGACCCTGCGTTAGCAATTACTACTGATATTACAATAAATCATAAAGATAGTACTAAGTATATAATTACAACTCATATGAGCACTGAGGAGTTGATTAAGGCGCAGCCTAAACTCGAGGGAAAAGATGTTTATACTGTTGATTGTATAACAATTGCAAACGAGACTATCGGTCGTGCAATTCCAAATACGCCTATGCTTGGTGCATTTATGAAAGTTTCTCAAATGTATGACATTGAATTTTTTAAAGAGAGTATGAAGAGAGTTCTTGGAAAATTACCACAAAAGATAATTGATGCAAATATGCTTGCAATTCAACGTGCTTTTGATGAAGTGAAATAAGGGATTAATGATGACAAAAAAAGGGTGGGATGAGTTTGAAATAGGGGCTATGCTTCGCACTTTCAACGGAAAAATAGATGATATTGCTGGAACTCAGCAGCAAGACCGTGACTATTCAGAGAATAGTTCATATACTGCCAGTGTAGCTGACTGGAGACTTATTAAACCGATATTCAACAAAGATTATTGTATTGATTGTCAATTTTGCTGGGTATATTGTCCTGATGTATCAATTATATCAAGAGATAAAAAATTAATCGGTGTCGATATGGACCACTGTAAAGGTTGTGGTATTTGTGTTGAGGCTTGTCCTACAAACCCAAAATCACTGCTAATGTTCCCAGAGCAGGCAGATGAAGAGTCAGAGATTGCAAACTGGCCTAAAAAAGATGAGAAGGAAGCATAATGGCATTTGATAAAATGGAATTACAAAAGATAGAAGTATGGGATGGAAACCGTGCAGCTGCTCAGGCACTAAGACAAGCTCAAGTCGATGTTGTTGCAGCATATCCTATCACACCTTCAACACCTATAGTTGAGGGCTATGCAAAATTTTTAGCAGACGGCTACATAGAGGGTGAGTTTGCAATGGTTGAATCAGAACATGCCGCAATGAGTGCATGTATCGGTGCTGCTGCGGCAGGCGGACGCGTTGCAACGGCAACTTCTTCTCAAGGTCTTGCTCTTATGTCAGAGACACTCTACCAAGCTTCAGGTATGAGACTTCCGATAATTTTAAATCTTGTAAACCGCGCACTTGCATCACCTCTTAACGTAAACGGAGACCACTCTGACATGTATATGATTCGTGACAGCGGTTGGATACAGTTTGATGCATTTTGTCCGCAAGAGAGTTATGACTTAAATCTTATAGCTTTTAGAGTGGCCGAAGACCATGATATCAGACTTCCTGCAATAGTAAATCAAGATGGGTTTATGACATCACATACTGCACAAGGTGTTCATACTCTAAGTGATGATGAAGCATATGCATTTGTCGGTGAGTATAAACCGATGAATGACATGCTAGACTTTGAACATCCTGTAACTCATGGTGTTCAAACTGAAGAAGATTGGCATTTTGAACATAAAGCTCGTCAACATAACGATTTGATGGTAAAAGTTATACCAAAAATTAAAGAAGTGTTTGCTGATTTTGAAAAGCTTACAGGTCGTAAATATAACCTAGTAGAAAAATATGACATGGATGATGCAGATGTTTGCGTTGTTTGTATGGGAAGTTCGGTTGAAACGGCTCGTGAAGTTGCCACTGAGATGAGAGCAAAAGGTATTAAAGCAGGTGTAGTTGGTTTTAGAGTATTTAGACCTATTCCATTCGCAGAGATAATAGATGCACTTAAAGGCGTAAAAGCGATAGCGGCACTTGATCGTTCATCTCCAAATGGAGCTGCAGGGACACTCTTTAACGAGATTGCAGGGGCACTTTTTAACACTGATACAAAAGCACTTCTTTCAGGATATGTTTATGGTTTAGGCGGTCGTGACCTTACTAAAGCACATTTAACAGCACTATTTAATGAATTACAAGCAAATGTAGATGCAGGTAAGGTAACTACACAATTACAGCAGTTTATCGGTGTTCGTGGACCGAAACTGGCATATTTATAAGGAGAAAACTGTGAGTGAAATAAAAAATATTAAAAACTTAAAAGAGTTTTCGACATCTGCAGACCGTTTTGAGGGTGCAAATCTTTTATGTCCTGGTTGTGCGCACTCGATTATTGTTCGTGAAGTGTTAAATGCAACAAATGATGACTTGATTTTATCGGCATCTACAGGATGTCTTGAGGTTTGTACAGCGGTTTATCCATACACTTCATGGGATGCTTCTTGGATTCATATCGGATTTGAAAATAGTTCAACTGCTGTTGCAGGTGCTGAGATTATGTATAAAGCTTTAAAGAAAAAAGGTCGTCTAAAACAACCTGAGCGTACTCCTAAGTTTGTCTCTTTCGCAGGAGACGGTGCATCGTATGATATCGGTTTTCAGTGGATTTCAGGGTGTATGGAACGTGGTCACAATATGATGCACATTGTTCTTGACAACGAAGTATATGCTAACACGGGAGGACAGAGATCTTCATCCACTCCTATCGGTTCGTCTGCGACAACATCTCCAGAGGGCAAAAAAAGCTATGGAGAGAAGAGAAATAAAAAAGATATGATGGCTATTATGGCTGCTCATGGCATACCGTATGTAGCTCAAGTTGCTCCAAATAAATGGAAAGATATGGTAAAGAAGATTCAACATGGTTTTGCGGTTGAGGGTCCTGTATTTATAAATGCAGTTTCCCCATGTACTACCGAGTGGAAATTTGATCCAAAAGATACAATGAATATTGCTGATTTAGCAACTGACTCTTTAGTGTTTCCACTTTATGAAATCATAGACGGTCGTGAGTTAAACATCACTTATAGACCGAAAAATATCGTTCCTGTTGAGGAGTATTTGGCTGCTCAAGGGCGTTTTAAACACCTTTTTAAAGATGAGTACAAGTACTTAATCAAAGAGTGGCAAGATAGAGTAGATGAAAAATGGGCGTACTTACAACGCCGCGAAGAAGCTAGAATCTAGTCAAGTTCTAGCTTCAGCACACCTTGTACAAAACTAACCCACTCGGCGTACTACAGTACGCAGTCGGGCTTAGTTTTGTACAATCTGCACCAAATCTAAAACTTTTTGTCTACTTTTAGAATTTAGTAAATATCTTGTGATAAGTTATATTTCAAATCTTAAAACAGATCTGCATGACCGAAAAATATCTCTTGATTTGGATTTTTTCTCAAACTCTCCAGTATATTTTTAGCTTTTATTTTTGTCTCTTTATCAAAATAGATAAGCATATTTCTTGAAAATATAAAGTCAAATTTTCCGATTGTTGCAAATGACGGATCAAATAGGTTGACGATTTTATAGCTTACATGTGACTTGACACTCTCTTTTAGTACATAAAGATTCTCTTTTTTTGTAAAATATTTATCAATTATTTGTTCGGATAAATTTCGTACATTTCTCTCTTTGTACTCGGCACACTTTGCTTTATTAATAGCATCAGAGTTTATGTCAATTCCGGTTATATGAAAATTTAAGTACGGAACTCCTGCTTCAAGAAGGGCTATTGCAATCCCATAAGGCTCTTCACCGGTAGCAGAGGGGGCACATAAGATATCTACTCTTGCGTTTGAGGCTTTAACTGATTTTACTAAATCTTCAATCTGTTTAAACTCTCGGTAAAAAAATGTTTCGTTTGTTGTAAGAGTGTCAATGAGTTCTTGTTTTAATTTTTTATCAATTTCTATCTCTTGCAATAGTTTTTTAAATGAACTGATACCTCTTTGTTTGCAAAAAGTTGTTACTTTATTTTTTAAAATAGACTCTTGTTTGTCAAATGTAACGCCTGTTTCATTTTTAAAATATTTTGCAATCGGCAATACATCGCAGTAATCTTCTATAAAATCCTCTTTTTTTTCTATCTCTGGCAACTTTTTTTTCTTAAAAAAATCAAACATTAGCTACAAAACTCTTTTATCTTATTTTTTATCTCTTCTATATCTAAAACTTCTATATTTGGTACATCTTTTCTTGCTCTGCTTGGCATACCGTCAACAATTGAACTTTGAGCATTTTGTGTGGCTGTTTTTGCACCTGCAAGCGAGAGTTCTTTGCATCCCTCTACCCCATCATCACCGATACCTGTTAAGATAACAGCTAAGATTTTTATATTATTTGCAAAAGGTACAAAAGATTTAAATATTGCATTTATATCTGGGTTGTATCTATTCTCTTTTGATGCTTCAACGCTGAAGTATAGCTCATGTCCTCTTTGCATAGCAGAAGTTGTTCCTGTGCAGAAGTAAATGTTTGCAGTTTGAATCATCTCATTATGACATGCGAGAGTGAGTGGATTTACATCATATTTTTGAACTCTTTTAATAAAACTTGGAATAAATTCTGAAGCCATGTGTTGAGCAATGATGAGCGTCGTATCGTAAAGAGTAGGAAGAGCCGCAATTATTTTCTCTATTTGACCCGGGCCTCCTGTTGAAGCACCGATAAGGACTATTTTATTTATCACGTATGCTCTCTAGCGGTTGTGAGAAGTAATAACCTTGAGAGTAGTCAATACCAAGGTCTTTTACAATCTTGAAGATTTCTTCATTTTCGACAAACTCGGCAATGGTTTTCATGCCAAGCTTTTTA
>Ga0208373_1000726_pt1 | contig 52571 bp, 55 predicted proteins | sample RifOxyC2_FD_184036 | JGI IMG/M metagenome (GOLD analysis project Ga0208373, IMG submission 184036) | Soil microbial communities from Rifle, Colorado - Rifle Oxygen_injection C2 (SPAdes) | ecosystem: Environmental > Terrestrial > Deep subsurface > Rock core/Sediment | place: Rifle, Colorado...
ATATTTGAGGTAAACGAATCCTATGAATCCATGCTACCGGATTACGGCATTCTCCAGGAACATACCGGCGAATCCATGGACAATATCTTAAAAATTCATCATATCATCAGTGAACACCCGGATTTAAAACTGCTGGTTCAAACCAATCCCGCCTTCTGCTGTCCCGGACTGATTACTGAATCCATGGCCCATAAGCTTGAGGCAAAATTGAATGTCCCCATCGTTTCGATTACCTATGATATTTCCGGGGGTAATAAAAATAAAGTGATTATCCCTTTCCTGAGGGATTCGGAAGGAGACCGCTATCCCCACAATTTAAAAGCTTCAGTCTGACGTTCGCCTGGGAGATAGGGCCGGATATCGGGGTATTGTTTTAGATAGGAATTCTGTAATTCAATCCGCCTGACGTTAAATTTATTATGGGTGTCAACTGCCCTGCGATAGCGAAAATAATATTCATCATAATTTCTTAAATGTTCTTGACTCTTCACCTCGGTGATGTTTTGAAAATTTTGATATGTATATTCCAGCAGATCCTGAAAACTGGATAAATATTTTTCAAGGCTGTTATAATGCTGAATAACCGTCCTATCATGATAAAAATCATGGATATGGACCACCCATTCCAGGTCTTTACCTGAAAAGAACTGCTTATAATCTGCTGTGAATTTTTCAAGGCGTTGAATTGCGTCCGTGTTTTCAACCATAATCATTTTCAGCTCTTCGATAAATTCAATGGTTTTTTTGATCTCATGGACCCTGGATTCCACCTTGCTCAAAGTTTCAAGTTTCACCAAAGCCGTATCGAGTTTCAAGGTACTCTGCTTCAAATCTTCACTCAGCCGAATCATTTGAACCGCCAATGGTGAAAGATGGGCGTATTTATTTTTTTCCATATCCCGCGCAAAAAGAAAAAATTCGGACGCCCAGACTATTGAAAATGTGGATAAAAAAACCAGAAAGATGACCATTCCGGATTCTTTCCGGGATTTGAAAATAAAATAGGGGGCGGTGACCGGGGCCATCAATACCATGAGAGCCCACCATCTTGGATGGTCGTTTTGATAGCATTCATACAGCATGAACAGGGCAAGAACAACAATATAGGGGAAATAGATATAGTACACAATATTATCTGCCTTTATGGGTTTTAATACCAAAATCCAGGCCGTCACTGGATATGAAAACGGCTCCATCCCTATCCGTTCTGAAGATATGGATTCCCATATCATTGTATCTTTTTAATACATCCGGATGCGGGAATTTATATCGATTGTTACGGCCGCAGGATATTATTACACTTTTGGGCATGATTTTATCAAGAAAAATTTCAGTACTGGATGAAGAACTGCCATGGTGTGGGGAAAGCATAATTTTTGAATGAAGATTTAAACGGTTTTCCTTGGCAAGGAGTTCTTCGCGGGTTGAAAGAATATCTCCCGGAAACAGCATTGAAAATCCTTTGTATGAAATCTTGAAAACAAGGGAATTGTTGTTCAGATCAATGGAAGCATAATGATCGGCCGCCTCTAAAAATATAACTGCTGTTTCCCCGAGATACAATGATTCCCCTCTTTCTGAAGGCTCCCATATCCGGATCCTGTTTTTTTTGCAGGTTTCCATCAGCTTTTTATAGGCCTCGGTTTCCCTCATATCTGCGTTCTTGATAAAGGTGTGGACCTTAAAATTCTGTAAGATATAAATCAAACCGTTTAGATGGTCTGATTCAGGATGGCTTAAAATAATATAATCCAGCGTATCTATCTTATTTCGCCATAGAAAAGGGGCCAGAATATATTTGCCTGTATCAAAGGCGGATAATTCAGCGAATCCCCCGCCATCCACTAAAATATGATGGCCTTGAGGTGTCTGAATCAAAGAACTGTTCCCCTGCCCTACATCCATGACGGTAACGGCTAATATGGGGCCTGGTGCCTTTATGGATTGACCATTCAAAAGAGTATAAATGCCCAAAATTCCCATCAGCACAACCATAGCCGCTGATATTTTTCTTTTTCGTTTTAACAGCGCGTAGAAAAATGCGAGCATCAGATAGATCAAGGTGATTTCAGACCCATCCAAACTCATTATTCTCATCCATGAAAACGGTATTGAAACAATAGCCTCGGAAGATAGAATTGAAAATGAAATCAAAAAATGGCAAAGATGGATAATCCAGCCTGAAAAAACGGGGAAAAAGGGAAAACCCAATAAAGAAACAACTCCCAGGGGCAGAATAACAAACCCGACAACAGGGATGAAAACAAAATTTGAAATGAGCTGAACAATGGATATGGTATGGAAATAGTGAGCGGTCAAAGGAAATGTACCCAGCGATGCAAAAAAAGACACACACAAGAGCATTGCAGTTTTCCCCAATAGGTTGTCTTTGTAGGGGAAAGCCCCTTTTTTAATCAGTGAAAGCCCACCCATGATAAACCCCACAGCAATGAAGGATAATTGAAAGGATATGGAAAAAAGAGCTGCGGAATCAATCATCAGAATCAGAATACCCGCCATGGAAAGGCTTGACGGGAAATCTTTTTCTTTTTCTGAAATCAATGAAAAAAGAAGAACCAGGGTCATGATAAATGCGCGCTGGGTTGAAGGGGAAAAGCCTGAAAATATACAATACAAAACGAGCGGAACGACCGTTATGCCACCCGCCAGTTTTTTAGATCGACCCGTGATCAGATATTTCGGAAAAACCGAGAGAAAATAAAAAATACCCGTGAAAAATAAAAATCCGATAATGGACAGATGAAGCCCGGAAATGGCAAAAAGATGACTGATGCCGGCTTTGGAAAACAATTCTCTCAAATCCGGTGAGATAAGTTCTGTTTTTCCCGTAATCAATGCGGCCAAGGCCTTTCCGCTTTCCGAGGGGCCTGTATGGCCTAAAATGAAACTATAAAAATCAAGCCTGATTTTCTCCAGAGCCCGAATACCTGTCAACAAGAAATTTTTCGGGTCTTCTTCATGGATCATTCTGATATTTTTTTGGTCACAGTATGCCGTTCCGGCCAGCCCCTTTAACTTAAAATATCTGACATAATCAAAGGCTCCCGGATTTTCAAAATTCTGAACAGGACGGAGGGTGGATTCAAACTCGATTAGATCACCATATTGAGGAATTGGGCCTGAAGATGAGTATATACTCAGTTCAACCCTGCCGCTGACTCGTTTTGAAATCTGATCCGGCAACACAATATGACTGCATTCGAGTGTGACTTTTATTTTTTTGTCATAATGTCGGGAGAATGAAACAATTTTTCCTTTTACGAGAATCTTTTTAATATCAAAAAATTGGCGGATATGATCCTCCGGATAAACAGGATAAAGCTTCGTTTGGATGGACAGGATACCTAACCCGCAGATCAGAAAAAGGAAAAGGGGGAAAAAGGCTTGTTTATGGAAAAAAACGGCAAGGATCGACAACCCGGACAAAACGGCAAGAACAAACCATACATAGGTCTTGGAATCCGGAAGAAAATATCCCAGTGCAATTCCAGCCATCAATGAGAAAAAAATAAATAAGGAAGGCGGTTTTAAATGGGTAAGAATTATTTTCACATCATCTCACCTCATATCAGGGATTTTATTTAATTCGAACGATATCGGCGTCCAGTTGTGAGAATTTTTTTTCAATGGCTTCATATCCTCTGTCCATATGATATACCCTTGAAATAACGGTTGTTCCCTCAGCCACCAACCCGGCAATCACAAGGGATGCGCTGGCTCTCAAATCCGATGCCATGACCGGTGCGCCCTGAAGTTTTTTAACCCCTCTGACCATGGCAAGATTGCCGTTGGAAATGGAGATATCCGCCCCCAGGCGAAGCAATTCATTGGCATGAATAAACCGATTTTCAAAAATGGATTCATGAATCACACTGTTGCCGTCGGCAATGGTCATCAATGCCATGAACTGGGCCTGCATGTCCGTGGGGAAACCAGGATAGGGGACTGTTTTGATATCCACACTGTGGATCGGGTCCTTGCCCATCACCCGGATACTGTCAGGATAGGTTCGGATCTCGGCACCCGTGGCCTTGAGTTTGCTGATAATACTTCCCAGGTGCTCAGGTTCACAGGATTTGATAAGCACATCCCCTCCGGTAGCTGCCGCCGCAACCATAAAGGTGCCGGTTTCAATTCTATCGGGAATGACGGCAATCTCTGAAGAAGAAAGGCTCTCAACCCCATCAACTGTAATAATAGCAGTTCCGGCTCCATTTATCCGGGCTCCCATCCGGTTTAAGGCATCGGCCAGGGCTACAATCTCCGGCTCCCGGGCCGCATTCCGTAAGACGCTGGTTCCTTTTGCAAGACTTGCCGCCATCATCAGATTCTCAGTGCCGGTAACCGTGGGGATATCAAAATAGATTTCATTGCCGATGAGTCTGTTGGCCTTGGCTTCAATATAGCCGTGATCCATCGTGATTTCCGCCCCAAGGGCCTCAAGCCCGGAAAGATGCATATTCACGGGTCTTGCCCCAATGGCGCAGCCTCCCGGCATGGATACTTTTGCATGACCGAATCGGGCCACAAGGGGCCCTAAAACCAGAATGGAGGCTCTCATCTTCCGGACCAGATCATATTCTGCTTCAATTTTATGAATATGAGCGCCGTCGATTTCCAGATATCCTTCGGAGGATTTGCAAACCGCTCCCAGGTCTTCCAGAAGAAGTTTAATGCTCTTAATATCCATTAAATCCGGGACATTGGTAAAGCTGGTTTTGCCGTTAACCAGGATGGCCGAGGCAATCAGAGGAAGGGCGGCATTTTTCGCGCCGCTGATACTGACTTCGCCGTAAAGTTTCCGGCCGCCGTTAATTTGAATTTTATCCATAATTGAAATCGGTTTCGCTGTGATTAGGAAAAGGGCTTTGGTTAAACTGCCAAAACCCCTTGTTATTCAGTGGTACCTGGGACGAGAATTGAACTCGTACAGTGATAATCACCGAGGGATTTTAAGTCCCTTGCGTCTACCAGTTCCGCCACCCAGGCATTTCCATGGCTTTCTATAATATTTTTATAAAATATGCAAGTCTAAAACCCATCGGTCTTTAATCCCGGGATTGTTTCCTTTAAGGATTTCTGATAATAAAAACCTATGAAACCGATTAATCTGGAAAAATTATTATTGGCATCCCAGTCCCCCCGGAGACGAGAACTTCTTGAACAGACAGGGATCGAGCTTCAAATTGTCCCTTCCGATATTGATGAAGAGAATATCTCCATAAAAAATCCGGTGGAATATGTAGAAGCACTCTCTTTTATGAAGGCGGAGAAAATTTCCAGGGCCTATCCTGATTCCTGGATTCTGGGTGCGGATACCATTGTGGTCCTCCAGAATCAAATCCTGGGAAAACCGGAATCAGATCATCATGCCATAGAGATGCTCAGGCTGTTGAGCAACAGAGAACATACGGTATTCACCGGATTTTGTATTATGAATAAACATAAACAGACCGTAATAAAAACTGCCGTAGAAACCAGGGTCTGGTTTAAACCTTTATCCGATCAGGAGATAAAATGGTATGTAAGCACAAAAGAACCTTTTGACAAGGCAGGCGCCTATGGCATTCAGGGCCAGGGTGCATTCCTTGTCAGAAAAATTTTCGGATCCTATTCAAATGTTGTGGGGTTGCCTGTCTGCGAAGTCATTGAAGCCCTGATGGAATTAAAAATTATTGAAATGAGGGTATAACCCCGACATGCCATCTATTAAGGAAAACCTTGAAATGATAAATGGGCTTATTGCAGAGACGGCAAGATCCTGTGGCCGGAACCCTGAAGATATCCTTCTCATCGCCGTGACCAAGAAGAAAAATGCAGAAACGGTAATGGAAGCCCTCCAATGTGGCGCCGTGCATTTTGGAGAAAATTATATTCAGGAAGCCATAAGCAAAATTGATGAAATTGGGAAAGAAATGGCCTGCTGGCATTTTATCGGACACCTCCAATCCAATAAGGCGGCCATTGCCGTAAAATATTTTGAATATATCCATACCGTGGATTCCGTTAAGCTTGCAAAGGAAATAGACAAGCAGGCAAAGGCCATTCATAAAATTCAAAAAATACTGCTTCAGGTCAATATCAGCAAGGAAAAGACCAAATCCGGGACTGATGCTGAAACAACCATGGACTTGGTAAGACAGATCCATGGATTTGAAAATATTGCCATACAGGGATTAATGTGCATGCCACCCTATTTTGATAACCCTGAACAGGCCAGAAAATATTTCAGAGGGCTTTTGGAAATCAGGGCCAATATTTTGGCCCATCAATTTCCGAATGTGTCCATGAATCATCTGTCCATGGGAATGAGCAATGACTTCCGAGTCGCCATTGAAGAAGGGGCCACCATGGTCAGAATCGGAACCTCCCTATTCGGAGAAAGAAATTGAAACTTTTATTGCATACCTGTTGTGCACCCTGCTCCATCTACCCTGTCCAAATTTTAAGACAGATGGATATAGATGTGATGGGGTTTTTCTACCGGCATAATATTCATCCTTTTCAGGAATGTTTAAAAAGGGAAAATACTTTAAAAGAATACGCCCAGACCATCGATCTCAAGGTCATTTATCAGCAGGATTATAAAATAGAAGCGTTTATTCAATCCGTTGCTTTCAGGGAAGCAGACCGATGCAGGATCTGTTACCATGACAGGCTGCTGCAAACCGCCCTGGTTGCTAAAAAAGGAAATTTTGAAGCTTTTTCAACCACGCTTTTATACAGCAAATTCCAGAACCATGACCGGATCCGGGAAACCGGGGAAGCCATTGCCGTGAAATACGGTATCCAATTTTTTTATTATGATTTCAGAGAGGGTTGGAAATCCGGTATTGAAGAATCTAAACGCCTGAATCTTTACAGACAGCAATATTGCGGCTGTATATACAGCGAGAAAGACCGGTATTATAAGAAATGATTCAATTCTTCGGCGCCGGTGCCTTGGTAAACTGATTGAGCATATTTACAAAGCGTTTATCCGTGCTGTCGAGTCTTGCCGCCAGAACGCTGAATAAATGTTTGGCCACATCCGGATATTTTTCAATCACCTCGGCCAGTTTATTTCCAGGGAACCGCTTGACCATAGATCTGCCTTTGGAAATAATGGATGCAGACCTGGGTTCACCCGTAATGGCTGACATCTCCCCGAAATATTCCCCGGGTTGGACAATTTCAGCAATTTTCTTACCGCCTTTGACAACATATACCCCGCCCTGGACAAGGGTAAAAAAATCAATATCGGTATTGCCTTCCCGGATAATCACGTCCTTATCCTCATAGCGTTCAACATCAGGGTTGATCAGATAGGCCGGCAATGATTCCTTGGTAACAACGGTTTTTTTCAAGACCTCTTCATAGGATGTTTCTCCGGCCCGGATTTTTCTGAGTCCTGCTTCTCTCAGCGTTATCATCCCTTCCTGGACAGCCACCTTTCTGAGCTGGTCTTCCGATACCTGGGCGCTGATTGCCTTGGCCACATCATCGGTGACTTCCATTAATTCATAAAGTCCGACCCGGCCCTTATGTCCGGTTCCGTTGCAATGGCTGCATCCCTTGGGGCCATATATCTTGAGATCCTGGATTTCATCCTTGGCAAACCCCTGGAATTCAAGATCCTTGGGGTTATATCCGGTTACGATCTGTTTGCACTCGGGACAAAGCCTTCGGGCAAGACGTTGGGACAAGACCAGGGTAACGGCAGAGGCCAGCATATACGCCGGAATGCCGATGTCAATCAAACGCCCGATGGTTGACGGACAATCATTGGTATGAAGAGTGGCGAACACCAGATGGCCGGTCATGGCGGCTTTGATGGCGATTTCAGCGGTTTCAAAATCCCGGATCTCACCCACCATGATAATATCCGGGTCCTGCCGCAGGAAAGCTTTTAATGCTGCCGCAAAGGTCATACCGATTTCCTGTTTTACAGGCACCTGGTTAATGCCTTTAAAATTGAATTCCACCGGATCTTCAGCCGTCAATATCTTGATGTCGTCTTTATTCAAACGGTTCAATATGGAATAAAGCGTGGTAGTTTTCCCGCTGCCTGTAGGACCGGTCACCAGAATCAGCCCATAGGGTCTGGAAATACACCGTTTCAGACTTTCAAAAGTGGCATGTTCAAATCCCAGCTTGGTCAGATCAATGCTCAAGGCGCTTTGATCCAGGATACGCATGACAATGCTCTCGCCAAAGAGTGTCGGCAGGGTGGATACTCTGAAATCAATGGATTTTTTCTTCCCTAACCTGAGTTTTATCCTGCCGTCCTGGGGAACTCTTCTTTCGGCAATATCGAGCTGGGCCAGGATTTTGATACGGGAAATGACTGCATTTTTTATGCTGAGGGGGAGATTCATGGCCTTATACATGCTGCCGTCAAGCCTGTATCTGACCTGAAAAGTTTTTTCAAAGGGTTCGATATGAATATCGCTGACCCCGTCATTAATGGCTTTGGTCAGGATACCGTTCACAAGCTTGATAATCGGGGCATCGGAAGCCATGAACTCGTCACGGCCCATATCGGCGTCGGCCGCGCCGACCTCTAACTCTTCGGCTGCCTCAGACACCAGGCTGCCGAAATCCTCCACTGAAGTAACGGGTTCATTGCTATCGGCGTCTTCCTCAAACCGAAGAAAACTTTTATACTCATCATCACTGATCTTATAAAAATCACGAAACGCCTGGATCAAATCATGTTCTGTTGATACAAAAACCTTAACTGTCTTTCCGGTTTTCTTTTGAAGCTCCTCTACGATGCTTGTATCGGTGGGCTCCACCATGATAATGGTCAATTCCGTCCCATTTAATTCAAGGGGGAAAGCCATGGCGGGTTTGGCGATTTCATAGGGAAAAAGTTTTAACAATTTGGGATCAGGTTTGATATCCGAACGTTTAATGACCTGATAATTATAAAGACGACCCAGCACATTGACGATGGTATCCGGATCAATATAGCCTCTGCTGAGAAGAATTCCACTGAGTCTTTCATTGGTCTTCTTTTGGATTGCCAAGGCTTCATCCAATTGCATGCTTGTAATCTGGCCCTCTTTGGAAAGGATCTCACCGATTTTAGTTTTTCCTGCTCCGGATTGATCTTTGATGGTGGATTTCAAGCTGGATGTTTTTTGCATTTCTATTCCTTAATTGTCTTTTCGGGTTCTGTATATCCTGATGCCGCCGGCTAAAATCAAAAATATCCCGAGGATATAAAAACACAGCTTAACAAGTACCAATTTCTGTCTAAAAAATTCAATGGTTTCAATTTGAGGCATGACCTGGGGAATTCTGTAAAAGACCCCAAGACCGACGGCAATCAAAACAATACCATAATAAAAACGAAATTTTTTTTTGTCCATCTTAAAATATTACCTTTCAACCTCTTCTATCTGGTGATTATAATCAGTTTCCATCTTTTCAAACAGCTCCATCTGGATTTCAAGTTCTTCAAATAAAGTTTCATTCAGAGTTTGAAGTCCTGTCAATTCTTTTGCAAGGGTCTTTATTTTCTGACTATCCTTTTTCTCTGAAGCTTCAAGAAGAAGTGCATTGGTTTTGGAAATGGCGGCCTCATTTTTCTCAATATCGGATTCAAGACGCTGGATTTTCTGTTTAACGGGCTTGATATCCCTGGATTTCCGGGCAATGATATCGGATTTTTTCTGACGAAGTTCTTTCTTGGACAGGACGGGCGCTTTTATTTTTTTTTCAACCATAATCCCCTCCTCGTCCCATCCTTCTTTTTCCAGAAATTCCTGATAGGTTCCTTCAAAGACATGGACACTGTCATTTTTAAAGACGATCAGTCTGTTTGCCAGGGAATGGAGGAACATTTCATTATGGGTCACAAGGATCAATGCTCCCTCAAAATTATCAAGCGCCGCCACAAACGCATCGCAGGATTCAATATCCAGATGATTGCTGGGCTCATCCAGCAGCAGCAGATTCAAAGGGGTCATGAGCATTTTCCCAAGCATCACTCTTGATTTCTCGCCGCCGGATAGAATGGCTATCTTTTTGAGTGCCAGATCTTTTTCAAACATCATGGCACCACAAATATTCCTGGCGGTCTGACGATCTGAATCAGGCGAAGACCGGATCAATTCATCTTCAACCGTAAATTCATCATTCAAGGATTGTACATTGGTCTGTTCAAAATACCCCAATTCTACACCCGGGTTGATTTTAATACGGCCTTGGATCGGGGCAAGGTTGCCGCTGATGAGTTTTAAAAAAGTGGTTTTACCTTTTCCATTTTTACCGATAACGGCAATCCGGTCCTCCGGATAAACCGTCAAAGAAAGATTATCCACCAGAAGCTGGGTTTTCTCCCAGCCAAAAGACAGGTTTTGAATCTGCATGACCTGTTTTCCGGGAAAGGGCAGATAATTGAACCCGAATTCAAGGTTTTTCAATTTCTGGAGTTTTTCTTTTGATCCGGTTTTCTCAAGGGTTTTAATCCGTGACTGCACCATATTGGCAAGCCGGGCCTTTGCACGGAATCTTGAGATGAAGAGTTCAATTTCTTTCTTTTTCTTTTCTTCATTCAGCCTTGTCTTTTCATAGACTTCTTCATCCTGGGCAATCTGAAGATAATATTTGGAAGTGTCCCCTTTGATTTTTTTTATTTTCTGCCGGTGGATCCCGGCAATATGGGTCACCACATTGTCCATGAAACTTCGGTCATGGGTCACCAGCAGGACTTCCCTTGGCCATGCGATCAGAAATTGGGATATCCACCGGATGGAGGTGATATCCAGATAGTTGGTAGGCTCATCCAAAATTAGAAGATCAGGCTCTGAAACCAATACTTTGGTCAGATTCAATCTGACTTGGAATCCTCCGGAAAATTTATTCGGGTCCCTGGAAAAATCCTTTTCAGTAAACCCCAACCCGGCAAGAATTTTTTCCGCCTTCCAGTGGTTGTCCTTCTCGTGGTCCAGGAGCCCCAATATGGCTTCATCAAGAACACGGGATTTTGAAAAGCTGATTTTCTGAGATAAAATTCCGATGCGATACCCGGAGGGACAGGAAACGGTTCCCTCATCGGCATGGTCGTTTCCGGAAATGATATTCAACAATGTGGTTTTGCCGTGACCATTCCTGCCGACAAGCCCTACCCTTTCTCCCGGGTTTATCTGGAATCCTGTGTCGTCCAGAAGGATCTGGTCACCAAAACTTTTTGAAATGCGCTCAATATTCAGCATCTTTTCATTCTGCCGGTTTTCCCTGGTCTCTATATTTTTTCGGCATCATATCATTATCCCGAAATTTTTTAAACCTAAGAATACCAGAAGATAGATTTTTTAGACCGATTACCGACCGGAAAAAATGAATTGTTAAAAAACCGGCCGATTAGAGGATAAATTTGAGGTTTAGTCAATATCAACCCAGTACTGTGACCATTTACATCTTTCTTTGTAAGGAAATCGGAAAAGTTCTGTGGCAAGAATGGAAAAATCTTTATCCCGGATGGTATAATAGGACACCTGTTCTTTTTCAAGGAGTTTTATAATGCCGACGGCGACATAAAGGGTCAAAGATTGATTATCAACAAAACATTGAACCGCTCCTGTAACAATTTGGAGATCAGATTCCATTTGAACATCAAAGAGATCGATCATTGTTATTTTAAACGGTTTCCCGCTGAAGGGATTCGTTGCCTCGGTTCTTGTCAGTTCACAGGTGATAAAATTTTTAAAACTCATTTCCATTTCACTGAAGTCTGAATCGTCTGCATAGGAATTCCAGGGCAAACATACAATCGTAAAAATCAGAACGAATAGAGCCGGTATGGGGTTTATCGGTTTAAGCATTATTTTTTATTAAAGTCTCAATGGTTTTCTGCAAATCCCTCAATATGACCGGTTTGATATGGATGGAACCATACCCGGAAAATTTCTTAGTAAGAGAATTTGCTACGGATTCATTGTTATACCCGGTATCCAGAAGAACTGGGATGGATGGGTTAAAATTAACCACCTGCTCGACAAACCGGTCCGGCGACATCCCTATGGTGTCAAAATGGATGATTACCAGTTTGAATTTTTGGGGTTGTAATTTAAACACCTCCAGGGCCGAAGAGGCGTCGTTAAAAACATCGGCCTGGTAGGACATTTTTTCTACAATGGATTGAACAAGCTGTATCCTTCTTTCATCCGGATCAACGACCAATATATGGTTATCCCCCTCCATGGTGATTCCCGAAGGAGAAATACCGTTATCCATCCATTTGTCTCCATTAAAGGGATGGACTGCTTTTATGTCGATCTCATAGGCCTTTGCTGTAATAAATTCGTCTATATTTTCATCTGAAATTTTCACAATGAATTTTTTATCTTGAGAAATATAATGTCGCAGCCATTTCCGGTAATTGTAATCCTCTCCTTTGAGGATCAGCAATTTTGGCCCCACACTGGAATTGACCTGAAACGATTGATAGATTAAGGGGTCATTTGAAAATTCCACCAGGGTTTCCCTGTAGTTTTCTTCGATGACATCCACCTGAAAATCCCTTGCAAAACAAGGTGCAATGATAATGAACAGCCAAAGAAAGGGAACAAGGATTATTTTCATCGATCCTCTCATATTAAATTCATTATTATAAACAAGCCTATCGACAGAGTATATAAAACCTTAATATCTCAAAGCACACTGATTGCAACCAAAAGCAAAACCAAAGAAATAACACCGGTAAGGATTAATGCTTTTTTATGGTCGTTTTCTCTTCTTCCGCGGAATTTTCTGAGAAAAAGTCCTCCCAGACAGATCAAAATTCCGATGCTGACACTATAAATGAGATAGTGAAGATATTCAAGATCCCATGTTGTTCTCAGGTTCAATTTATAGAATCGGTCAAACAGGGTTTCAAACTCCGGTCGGGCCCGATGGAAAATCAGCAGAATCCCCAGCAATAAAATTCCTGCCAGTATATTCAGATAAAACAGCAATTTTGCCCAGAAATCAATTTTTTTTCGTCTATCCAAACAAAACTCCGAATAATATATTTGTTTTTTATTGTTTATATATTATGCTTTTAGCATGGATTCCATAGCGCTTACAAAGAAAGAATTTAATGATCTGACAAGTCTGGTTTATGCAGCATCAGGAATAAATCTCCATGAGGGAAAAACCGAGCTTTTAAAATCAAAAATAGCCAAACGCATGCGCATGACCCACAAATCTTTAAAGGATTATCTCTCCTTTCTCTATGCCGACGAGAAGGAATTGATTGATTTTATCGACACTGTCACCACAAATCATTCTTTTTTTTTCAGGGAAAACAGGAGCATCGAATATATTATTCAGCAATTCAGCCTGAGCCCGGAAAAAGAAAAAAAGGAATTTAAAATCTGGTGCGCCGCCTGCTCAACAGGAGATGAACCCTATTCCGTGGCTGTCCAGCTTAAGGACCTGGGACTTTCTTTTTCCATCCTTGCAACGGATATCTCCCATTCTGTTCTTGAAACGGCAGAAAGGGGAATATACCAAATGGACAAACTGCAAAATGTTCCTCTTCCCCTCCTGCACCGTTTTTTTCAAAAAGGAACCGGGAAATACAAAGACCAAATCAAAGTCAAAAATGAAATCTCCAAACATATTATATTTAAGAAATTTAACCTGATTTCAGATTCAGCACCCCAAATAACGTTTGATGCCATCTTATGCAGGAATGTCATGATTTATTTTGATTTCCGGACCAGTGAAAAAGTCATTCACAAGCTATACCATGCCCTTGCCCCCAAGGGATATTTTGCCATAGGCAATGCAGAAAGCCTGATGAATATGAAGCACAATTATACACCCGTAAAAAAAATACCAAGCCTCTATACAAAATAAAAAAAGGAGAACTCCATGGGACATCAGGACAGAGGACATTTTGCAGCAAAGCATAAGGGCCATAAGATTAATGAAGCCATCGCCGATAAAATAAGGGCCATGGCCGTTAATGATGCCGTCACCTGCGCATCGGCCCATAGAATTTCAAAGGAATTGAATCTTCCCCCATCTGACATCGGTATCCAGATTGATTTATTGGAATTCAAGATCACAGAGTGTCAACTGGGCTTATTTGGCTACGGCAATGGGAGAAAAAAGATCAATCCGGAAATAGAAATCTCTCCCGATTTAGATGAGAAACTGAAAAAGACAGCTGCTGACGGAAGGATTTCTTGCCTGTTATGCTGGGATATTGCAGGCCAACTGAAAATGAAAAGGATTGACGTGGGCTCTGCTTGTGAGAAAATGAATATCCGGATAAAACCCTGTCAACTAGGTTCTTTTTAAATTTTTTTATTGACCATGGTTGTGGGCACGGGAAAAATAAAATTCAGGTTATTTGATACGGATTCCCTGAAGGGGAAACGGAAAATTGTCAAATCGATCATTCAGCGGATAAGGAACAATTTTAATATCTCCGTTGCCGAGACAGATTTTAATGATAGTCATGATTGGTTGGAAATCGGGTTTTCAATGACCGGGAATGATTCACGGGTAATGAACTCAAAACTGGATAAAGTTATTAATTTTGCAGATGAATTAGGGCTTGCCGTGATTGTGGACAGTCAGATTGAAATCATTCACGTATAAGAAGTTTCTTTTTTGTTTTTGCTTTTCTTCTTTGCTTTTGCTTTTTAATCTTATTCATTTTTTCAAGTTCTTTGTCGTCACTTCCGATCATTGCCGCTTCAATCAAGTCTATCAGCCTTCTTAGTGCCAAAAACCGGTTTAAACTCTGGGATCTTGATTCCCCGCATTTCACGGACAATTGGCTTATTTTATGTTTAAGGAATACGGCAGATGAGGTTTTATTAATTTTTTGCCCTCCCCTACCCGAGGATTTGATGAATTTTTCTTCAATATCTTCTTTTCTAATGCCCAGATCTGACATCCGTTTTTCCAGCTCTAAAATTTTTTCTCTGTTTGGACCCATGATTTAAGATTTACGATTGATGATTAGTCGATCCTGAAAAACTCATATCCCGGTTGCCGGCCGGATAAATATCATTGTAACTGCCAATCGGGATACTGAATATTGCCTGCCAAATAAAAAAAGATAAAAAGTCGGCCAGCCATTTGACCAGCTTTCTGAAGTTCATTCCGGCTGCGCTCAGGATAGCATTAATCCGGTCGCCTTCTTCTCCCTTTAACCGGTTTCGATCCATGCGATGCTCTTGTTTCAGATGCCCGATGCCCGGTTCTATGGCAGCCCGCCTTTTCATCCAGCACCACAGAGCCTTGGCTGTCCCCCCTCTGCGTTTTTTATCCACATGGACCTCGATATCTCCATCGTAGTCATGGCCCCGATATCCCTGGTCAACAAATGCCTGTCCCGGCTTTTGAGAAATCCTTTCCACCTGTTTCAATGTTTTTGATAAGGTATGGCCATCGTAGGGATTCCCATGTATTGCCTGGGCTCCCAAAAACCATCCGCCACGGCTGGTTGCGGCTACGCTGACCTTGCAGCCGAATTCGTATCTTTTATGCGCCTTCCCCTTGCTGATGCATTCCACATGGGGTTCATGGACGCTGTAGATCTTATTTTTATCGGTTCTCTGTTGGGTGGCAATGCGATCACTTACTGCTAAAAGGTCTTTGAGTTCTCTGTCCGGGCTGGGGCTTTTTCGCTTGATGTCTCTGATGACTCTGTTTAAAAAGGTTTTTAAACTCCGGGTTGCTTTCTTTGCCCGTTTCATCTGTTTTGCATGGGCGTACCGGCTTTGCTGGATAAGGGTCTGTTTGGATTTGCGATTGTAGTTCTGCCGCAGCTCGATTTTCCTTTCCCGGGCGGCTTTGACAAGGCGTTCTCTTGCCCGGTCATACAGCCTGGCATCGGTGGGGAACCGGATATCTTTTTCCTGGACTGTCGTATCAATGTTCACTCTCTTAAGCTGGCTCATTTTTACGGCCTTTAACCTGAGACCGGATTCTATGGTTTCCTTTAAAAGCTGTTCTGCGCCTGCCGAGCTTATCCTTTTGCGCCACCGGGTCATGCTGGAAGGATTGATGGGGGGTTCATGCTCAAACCATTTCATCCCGCTGAAGTATTGCCAGTATGGATTTTCCACCCATCCTTTGACAACATCTTCATCGCTCAGATTGTAAGCGTATTTCAGATAATGGAGCGCCACCATTAACCGGGTTGAAACTCCCGGTCTGCCATTATCATCGCAAAAGGTCTCTCCAAAAGCTTTTTCCAATTCATCCCAATTGACAACCTTTGATAATTTTACCAGGCTGTGTCCAGTATTAATGATGTTTGACAGTTGAGACCGGAAAAGATCTTCTTGTTTTTCTGCTATGGGGGATTTTTTGGGTTTCATAATAAAATTTGCAGGAAAATGTTATGGTTTATGCCAAAATCTTGCAAAATTATTACCACGATTCTATAAAAATGTCCAATAAATTCAAATGGTAAAATACTTTTTCAGCTTCGACTACTTTATCATGGAGATGATAAATTTTAAAGTCCCTATCATTCCCGGCCGAGATTCTGATTTCCTGGTATTAAAAACGAATTTACAGAAAAATTTTTACCGTATTTTTTAAGAATAGCCTTGCCGAACCGAAGACTCGGCAAGTCAAGGATATTGCATCAGCCCTGTAAATAGTCCATAGCAGGTTTTGAATAGCACTTGTATCATATATTTTTTCAGTCCCTGAATTTTCAGCCATTGGATAATAAATCATAACTGCAGATCTCTCATTTTTTTATATTGGTTGATTTGATGGATGGAATTTTGACCAACCAAAAGATGAGGTACATGGTTACCGTTTTAAAACCCCCAGAATTTTAATAACAGTCCGGGATTTTGAATCTGGTTTTGGAGGGATATCGTTTTTAACATAGTCCTCAGTGAAATATTAAAGATGCTGGGGCAAATCAGAACCGATATCTTTTCTCTGATCATGGTCTATGAGTTGAAAAAGTAGATCACGATTTGTAAAATATTCTATTGAGGCCTATACGGTCTTCTTTTTCTGCTCATTGCCGACTCCTTTCATTAGTTGGCTCAGAGCTTAACACATTGTTCGCTTTTTGGGGACCACCGCAGTTCCAATAACAGAGCCAAAATCTTTAAAGCACAGGGTTGACAAGCTATGTAATAACTTTGATTTTTCTTGCAGTTACCCCGCTGTCTTGATATGCAAAGAACGATTCGTGACTTTTGTTCTATATTGGTTGAAGTTAAGATAATCACATGGCACCATGCCTATAATTTTATGCTAAGGTTCGTAGAGGGATATTTTGAGCGGTATCAATAAGAAAGATCTCAGCGAACGTGACGTCTGTACCAAGTTCATTACCCCTGCTATTCAATCAGCTGGTTGGCAGCAAGCCCAATTTCGTGAGGAAGTTAAACTCACTGATGGCAGAGTCATAGTTCGAGGTAAACTGGCTTATCGACTTCAGAACACTAAAGCCCAGTATGAGCTGTCGATAAAAACCAAGTCTCATTATTAAGGTTGAATTTATGAAAATTACTCACCACATCACCATTCGAGTTGCCTGGCATGATTCAAAATGGAATGGGCAAGTATGCGCCGCACCTTCAGCTAACTCGTTCTGTTTGATGTTAGACCGCGTACGCAGTGAACGGGATGACGTGCAGGAATATGAACTTAAGGGTAAACCCTGGGCTGAACTGACACCTAAACAGCTTCCTCCTTGTAAGGCCGAGTCAGGCATTTTCATGAATCCAGCTTCATGGATACGCGAATTCAATCACCCCTATGTCGGCAACAAACATTGCAAAGAAACGCATGGAGATATGAGACCGCGACTCCTTGAAATTCCCCCCTTTACGGCCATTGCGGTTCCTTTTAGATGGATGTTGCGTCAGGAGCAGTCCAGGATTGAAACGCAAGTCCCAGAAACACTTCCCAGAGATGATCTGCCTCCATTTGCTACGCCGTGGGTTTTCGGTAAAGATCGCCAGAGTGCCCTCCTAACTCATGTCTTTGACAAACTCCAAAAGAAAAAGTCTTTGATATTTTTTTATTGCAAAGAGGGGCATCCTGTTGGTGAGGGAATTCGTCGGTTAGTAGTTGGTATTGGGAACCTGACGGAACTCGGAAAGCTTGAAAAGTATGATAGTGATAGAGGGCCAAGTTATCCTTTGTGGGATCGCTTGGTTGGCCATAGCATCAGGCCGAGTGGTAAGGATGGTTTTTTGTTGCCCTATCATGAATACCTTGAACCCACGGGTAATCTGGCAGAGGATGAACGCCGAAAAACACTACTCCGCGAAATTATTGTTGAAGCCGAAGATTCGCACTACGGTGATTTCTCCTATGCTGCAGAAATTACCCGGGCCGACGTAGCCTTATCCACGTTGGTACGTTGTTTAAAAGCCGTACAGAATATCCGAAAACACGATATCGTTGACGGCCCGTGGCAAGCCCGTGAAGACTGGTTAAATGCCCAAATAGCTGCTGTCTGGCAAGACCGTGGACGTTTTCCTGGCGTGGGGTCAGTTCTCGAAGCGCTCGGATTAAGATTGGGGACGGCTCTGATATTGGAGATGCGCGCCCGTGAAATGCTCAGTGCTGAAAAAAATCCATGGCCGACTATCATTGATGTATTGGAAGGCAAGAAGCAGCCACCGCAAAAAGCCTACAGCAAGGACTTGGCCATTCTTAAACCGATTTGGGAGGCCTTGCCTGAGGAAAGGCGAATGCTTTTGAAGTTACTATCGCGATTTGATTTAACACCTGGCCAGGCGCTTCGTTTTTTTGATCCAAAAAAGCGGGCTATGAGTTTCACGCCTTGTCCAACGGATTCTGAGATTATAGCTAACCCTTATATCCTCGCTGAGGGGGATTTGGGCACAGCTACAGAAATTCCTGTATCAATGACAACGATAGATCGGGGACTGCTCCCTGATGAAATTGCTGGTGGTGATGATCCTGTACCAGAACCCAGTCGCGTTGAAAGTCCCAACGATCCCAGGCGTGTACGATGTGCCTTAGTTGGTGTCTTGCGAAAGGCTGCGGACAATGGAGACAGTCTTTTAAGTCTGGCCGAAAGCCAGAACAAGCTTGAAAATATTGACACTTCGCACCCTATCCAGGTTACAACCGATTGGTTGCGTGGTCATGGTGTATTTGTGTCACAACGTCTTGAATATAATGTTCTTTCTCCGGATGGCCAGGAAGAAAAAAATGTCGAAACTTTGCAATTGGCTGAACTCGCCAAACGAGAGAAACGATTACGGAAAATATTAAATGCACGTGCACTCAGGCAGGAGCCCTCTTTGGGTGTTGATTGGAACAATCTGTTGCTTACTGCCATCCGCAAGAATGGTGGTGAGATTGATACCAATAACCCGCGACACAACTCCGCTCTCAAAGAACAAGCGCAAGCACTTGAAAATATAACAACCCGCCGTCTATCAGTACTTATCGGCCAGGCTGGTACCGGAAAAACTTCTATTGTAGGCGCTTTGGTGGAATGTGAACCTTTAATCCGAATGGGCATCCTTTTACTTGCCCCCACCGGCAAGGCTCGCGTTCGACTTGCTGGAGCAACCGGCATTGAGGCTATGACTGTTGCACAGTTTCTTTATCATCTCGGACTCTATGATGGCGTACGTCAGCGTCCCCGATTTGAAAGCGAAAATCCTAAAGCTAAGAAGTATTCTTCCGCGCAAACCGTGGTAATCGACGAAGCTTCTATGCTGACTATGGACTACCTCCAAGCCATCCTTGATGGACTCGACCTTACCAAGGTGACTCGCATTATACTTGTTGGAGATCCCAACCAACTTCCGCCCATTGGCGTTGGCCGACCTTTTGTTGATCTTGTGGCCCAACTTGAAAATGCGCCTCAACAAGAAGGAAAGGCTGCACTTTCAGGCGCTATGGGCAGACTCCGTGTCGAGGTGAGAACGAAAGCAGGTGCGCCTTCCGATGCGCTTCGCCTTGCGGCCTGGTATACGAATCAGCCTGTCAGTGGCGACTCGGAGCGGGTCCTTAGTGAAGTAGGGGATCGATTGGAGTTTAACGATCTTGAAATCGCATTTTGGAAGACTCCAGATGAATTACAAAATGCTTTACTATATCAATTTCAAAAACATCTTGGCCTTAATTCTCCAAATGATGTCGATGGATTTAACACTGCGTTGGGCTTTGTTGACAACAGTGTCTCCTATGCCGACCCCGACGGTATCGAGAACTTTCAGCTTTTATCTCCGGAGAGGAATCATCCATATGGCGTTTATGACCTAAATCGTTGGATACAAAGACATTTTCGTGCCAAAGAGTTGCGTGGAGTTCGTGAGTACTTTAAGACTTCTATTGGTACTGAAGAGATCGTTATACGCGACAAGGTCATTCAGCTTAGAAATGAAAACAGGGATGGTTATAACTGGGGAAAACAAATTACCGAAAAACATTACATTGCAAATGGGGAAATAGGAGGTGTAGGGCCTGGTAAAAATGGCTATCTCAACGTAGCATTCGCTGGTAAACCCAGTTTGACCTTTGGTTATCGAGGGCGTGATTTTAAAGAGGATTCGGCGCCACTTGAATTGGCATATGTCCTAACCATTCACAAAGCTCAAGGGAGTCAGTTTGGAACTGTTTTTGTGATTCTACCTAAAAACTCCAGACTTCTTTCGCGAGAACTCCTTTACACAGCATTGACCCGCTCACGAGAACGGCTTGTACTTCTTATCGAGGGTGATGATTCCGGAATACTTTACGAACTCAGCAAACCAGAGTGCTCTAACGTAGCTTGCCGCAACACAAACCTTTTCAGTGTGGTGGTGAGACGGGAACCAGACTCACCGCCCTACGCAGAGCATCTAATTCATAGAACCCTAAAAGGCCACATGGTAAGAAGCAAGACAGAACTAATTATTGCCGATAAGTTGTTCAATGCTGGTATTGCTTACGACTATGAAAAGCCACTTGATGGCTCGATTCGGAAAGGGCGTATTTTCCCAGATTTTTCCTTCGCTGATGCTGCGGGTGACTTAATTATATGGGAACACTTTGGGCGGATGGATGATCCACAATACGTGAGAGGTCATGAGTGGAAAATGAAGTGGTATTCCGATAACGGTTTCATAGAGGGCGAGAACCTATTCTTAAGTACAGAGACTTTAGATTCAGGTATTGATTCATCCGAGTTAGAACGTATTATTGAGCAAATTGATGAATTGATATAAAAAATAATTCGGTTATCTATATTGATAAGGGATTAAAGTAAAGCTCGATATATCAAGTTGGTTGAGCAATAGTGGTATCTATGAACTCCCAAGAATTTATTGAAGGGGTGTTGATTGCTTTTGTTATTGATGGGCGTTTAATAAAAAGCGTAGACTACCATCAGTTTGGGCTTGATTATCCGGTCAGAATTTCCAGTAGACTTTCCCTGTTCATCCTCATGCCAGAGGAACTATAAGAATTCTGAAATTTGAAAGGGCTTCCACCCAGCAATACTTTTGTTATTGAATACTCCTTTCAGATAGGCTTGGGTGAGCCTGTATAGACACTATAGTTGCCTTCACCTTCTGATTTTTTATTCATCCTGGGAAGACTTTTCAATATCTATAATTTCGCTTTTCAAGTATGGTTTGGATTGATAATGGGTAATCCCCATAATCTTGCGCATAAGTATAGCCATTCGTTTGATGCTGACCTGGATATTTTTGAGTACTTTATACTTAGAGTCGCTGCTTTCAATGTCCATCAGGAGTATTTCAGAAGAACCGGATATTACCTGTAAGGGCTGGTTCAGTTCGTGACAAATGGCTCCGGCCATTTCCAATACACCCTGGAGCTTTTCTCGTTCCAGCAGCAGTTCCTCTTGTTCTTTTTGTCGTGTAATATCCTGGATTACGCCCGTAACCTTGCATGGCTTGCCTGAATCATCTTTTTGAAGTTCTGCTATTGATCTGATAAATTTTTGTTTTGGCCCGCTAACCGGATGGATTTCAAATTCAAGGTCATATGGTCTGTTGTTTTCTATTAGCTCCATGAGAGCTTGATGAGCCCTTCCTCGATCCGGAATACATTTTTCGACTTCATCTATTGTGAAATTTTCACTTTCAGGATTAAATCCATAAATACGTTTTGCTTCATCAGATCCCCAAAAATTTTCTGTTACAAGATCAAATTCCCAGTTCCCTACCTGGCCCAATCGCTGAGCGCTCTTGTATCGTTGCTCATTTTTATGCAACTCCATCTCAGCCTGCTCACGTTCCATGATTTCTTTTCTTAATTCGATATTCGCCTTTTCCAGGTCCACTGTCGTATTTGCCAGATTGATTGCTTGGCTATGCGACTTGGCTAAAGACAATACCATGCCAAATAACAGCAGGCTGATGGTGATGCCAAGCAATAAAATGAAGCTCATGGAGCCGGTCTCGATGTTTTTCTCGAAATATTTAGAGGAAACAAAAGACAACAGCCAATGATGGCCGGCATATGTCAGGATGGATTGGGCAGTTGCAAAATGGCGACCTTCAGGGTCGTTGTAAGGTTCTTCCGGGGTATCGCTTCTATATAGCAGGGTTTCGTTAAGCGGTTTTTCGCCATCAAAAATTTGAAGGTTGATGTATCCTTCTTCTTCGACCAGAATACCCTTCATGAATTCATTCATACGAAAAGGGCTGTAAACATATCCCATTAAGGCCCCATGCCTCTGTTCCGGGGTTTCCAGCGGTTCTCCTTTGCGGTAAATCGCCTGGTAAAGGAGAAAACCTGCCTGTATATCCTTGCCCGTTTCCTGGACCAGGGTGACCTTGCCGCTTAAGGCCGCTATTCCGGTGTCACGAGCTCTGACCATGGCTTCTTTACGAGTAGGTTCGGAAAACATGTCATAGCCAAAAGCCCGCTGATTTCTCCAATCAAAGGGCTCCAGGAAGATAATCGAGGTGTATTCCGGCCGATCCCCTTCAGGTTTGATGGTATATTGAGGGAAACCCTCACTGCGAATCTGACGAAGGTGAGCCTCCTTTTCAGAAGGAAGAATGTGTTTGGAAAAACCGACCCCTTGAATTCCCGGATAATATTGATTGATCTGCAACTTCGTTACATATGTCCGCCAATCCTCCCGAGAGACTTCATCGGAAGCCTCAAAAAGACCGTTCCCCCCTCGGAGGAGAAATTCATAGGCCTGAAGGCGTTCATAAATTCCTGCTTCTATTGTTTTGACCCGAAAATTAAAGCGAGCTTGAGCCCTTTTGATTGCTTCTCCCCTGACGAAATACCAGGCGTTGAAAGTGATCAGCAAAGACGATAACAGAACAATCCAGGCGCCCCATCTGCCTATAAGGCCAAGACGGTGAAAAGTCGAAAATATACCAGCTTTCCGAGAAGAAATATGACCGGACAGTTCCGGCGTATTCTTATCTGGGATCATCAAGGTTCCTTTTATTTAACCACAATTTGTAATCAAATAATTTTCTTTAACCTGGCCAGGCTCTCTACTCCCCTTCCCGCAACATTTGCTTTTTCTCAATAGGGGCGTGGATTCTCATTGTAAACCTGACAATGATTATATTGGTGCGAATGTAACCGGAAAAAAACATGGTTGCAAATCAACATCCGAGCGTTCATACATTCTTGCATAAGGGTTAACGGCCCCCATATTCAATAATTTAAAAAGGTTTCTGAAAAAGTTCCTAAAAAAATTTACATCAAAAAGATTGCTATTGCAAAAGATATAAACAATTTTTATCTGGTTTCCTCGCGATTATTTATGGTATTTAAGAACTCCGGAGCCTTTTTTGAAAGGGCGATAGCTTCTTTTGTTATTGCTGGGTATTTTCTATGAAAAAAGCGTGGACTACCATCGGTTTAGGCTCGAATATCCGGTCAAAATTCCCAGCAGACTATCCCTGTCAGTCAACATTCATTTAAAATTATTCAAACCAAAAAATTGAGCTTTTTTCGAATTTCAAAAATCAATGATACTGCAACTATCCTTGATTTCCTGAAAAATCAAGATTCCTTGCGGTATCCTTTATCTTTCCGGTGCGCTACAATAAAAATATTGATTAAAAATAAAAATGACCACTTTTGTTAAATGGCAAAACGCAAACCATAGTGGTACCCATCATCGGAATTGGGAATATTCTTATTAAGAAACAATAAAAGAAGGTTTTAGACCATGTGGGGGATGTAGACCTTAAAATTTTTAAAATTTAGGGTTTCCCCTGATTGAAATACTCCCTGATTTATCATACAACAATAAAACTACATCAGGGCCTTGCCCAAGAAGCAGCCCTTTACAATGTATTTGCGACAGGAGTGATCATGTCCAGAAAAAACACTTCGACTCTTGATGACATCCTGACCCTATTAACCATATGCCCCTGGTATGTCAGCGTTATGGTTTCCGGCGTCATATATGGGTTCTTAAAGTATTATATTCCAACACTTCAACCAGAGACGATTTTTTACAAAGCCCTCATACAAACCATCCCACAATTTGCAGGCTTTTTTGCGATAGTATTTTTGGTTCCGGCCCCAATTTCAGCAATACGATCTTTCCAAAGAAAAACCCTTTTAAAGACCCAGAAGGGTATTGACACAATCAGAGATCTTCATTGGAGAGACTTTGAATTTCTGGTTGCCCAGGCCTACAGACAACAAGACTACCGGGTGCTTGAAAATGAAGAAATGGGACCAGATGGCGGGATTGATTTGATCATTGAAAAGAACAACAACCGTTATATCGTCCAATGCAAACAGTGGCGCACGATAAAAGTGGGTGTGAAAGTAGTCCGAGAAATGTACGGCACAATGCATTCCGTTAATGCCCAAGGAGTTATCATCATCACATCAGGTTTGTTTACACAGGAAGCCAAAAATTTTGCCCACGATAAACCGATAGATCTTGTGGAAGGGAATGAATTGGTCCAACTGATAAAGAATGCTCAAAACACCAGGCCAACGGACAAAGCCCAAGCCCACCCAACAGTTGAAAGAAAAACACCGGATATTATGCCTGACAATCAATGCCCTTCCTGCGGATCTCAATTAATCGTTCGTGTCGCTAAAAGAGGCAATAATACCGGGAAAAAATTTATAGGCTGCTCCGGTTACCCGAAATGCAAATTTACGAAACCGATATCTTAACCATTATGGAGATACACTATGGAAAAAACAAAAGAAATTGATGTTCGTATAATCCGTATCAAACTGATTGATGGAACTTCAATTAACGGCCAGGTCAACCTTAAAAGAGAACCAGGGCATGACCGGCTGAGTGACCTTATCGGAAGCAACAGAGAAAACTTTTTGGTTGTCATCAATGCAACCATCAATGAGGTCGGTCTTGATAATCCTGTCCGACACAAGACGATCTTTGTTAATAAGGATCATATAATCTTTGCAACACCGGAGGAATCTGAGAAATAAAATATGGCTAAGACCTACGGCCTCGACAAACTTACCGTGGATCAGATGCATTCCAACAGACAGATGGCAAATGATTCAGGTCATTCTCATTATTTTACAGGTATTCCCTGTAAACACGATCATGTATCCCCCCGGTTCGTATCAAATACAATGTGCGTTGAATGCAGCAAAATGCATTATGATAAACATATGAAGCCTAAACAAGAACTGCTGAGACAAAAAAGGGAAGAAAAGGCAAGGATTCGTAGATTACAGGCTGAAGAAAGATCCATTAAACGATATGGCCCTGATAAACTGGTTCTGGAGGATCTGAGGTCCAATAAAAGGCTGGCTGTTGAGGTTGGGCACTCACATTATTTTACAGGGAAACCATGTAAATATGGTCATCTGGCTCCACGACAAACCAATAATGCTACGTGCGTCCAATGCGCCCGTGATCACAGCAATAAATATCGGAAAGAAGAATCATGAAGGGCTTCCCTGAGTCTTTAAGGATCGGAACCTGCAGTTGGAAATACAATTCGTGGGTAGGACTTATCTACCCGGCGAACGTTGGAGAAAACTACCTGACTGAATATGCCAAGCATTTTAACATTGTGGAAGTGGACCAGTGGTTCTGGTCGTCGTTCGGTGAAAAAATCGTCCTGCCAAAACCTGAAACCATTTCTGAATATGCAAGTTCAGTCCCCAAAGAGTTCCGGTTTTCAGTAAAGGTCCCCAATGCTATAACGTTAACGCATCAATATTCAAAAGGGAAAAAAGGGGCTTTGGAGGTCAATCCATATTTTTTGTCTAATGATCTTTTCGAAAAATTTCTAAAAATATTGGAGCCCATGGAAAGCCAGATTGATTCTTTGATTTTTCAATTTGAATACCTCAACAAAGAAAAAATGCCGAATCAAAATTCTTTTCAAGATCAGCTTGAGAAATTCTTTGAAAGAACTCCACCTGCCGGCAGACACTGTATAGAAATTAGAAATAAAAATTTTCTGAATAAATCATATTTTTCATTCCTGCAGGCCAAGAAACTCCACCATGTTTTTTTGCAGGGGTACTGGATGCCATCCATCTTCATGATCTATGAACAATTTAAGGAGTACATCGAGAAACATACTGTCATTCGGCTTCACGGGCCAGATAGAAAAGGAATCGAGCAAAAAACCCAAAATCGATGGGATGCCATTGTTGACCCGAGAGATGACGAACTCCACAGCCTGAATAATATGGTCAACAGTTTGCTCGCAAAGGAAGTCCAGGTGACTCTTTCTGTAAATAACCATTACGAGGGGTGTGCGCCGATAACCGTTAAAAAATTTCTGAAGATATTTTCAGGGGAACCTTTTATTTAAGGCGCTTACATCCCAGGGCCGGACAATTCTTCATTGTCCTGAGAATCCGTATTATTTGTGCTGACCATTTTATCTGCAAGGGCATCCCTTAAGTCCTTATACATAAAGGCACACAGTATGGAATGCTTACAAAGGTTTGATGTCAACTCAATAATTTCAGAGCCAGTCGATGCAGATCAGGGTTAGCCAATGCAACCACTTTCTTTTTAACGGAACGAGAATAATATTCCCTTTCAGTTTTCGTAAGAGGCACCCCATCTAATTTCTTTTTAAACAATTCTTTTTGTTTTTCTGAAAAAAATTGGGAAAGAGCGTATTCTAAAGAAAAAGCATCATGTTTTTTGTTTTCTTTTTTCTTTTTTTCTTCAAATTGTTCAAAATATAGTTCAAAATTCCTTTTTAAGCGTTCGGCATCGAGGTTGATTCTATCTGAAAAATGCATAGTCCCATTTTCAGCTAAAGATTTTCGCCATATTTTTAACAACCTTTTTTCATCAACCGAAAAATTTTTATTCAAGCGACTTGTCCATGAATAATAAAGGTTATAAAAAGAAAAGACCGCCAAAGAAAGCAAAACCAATTGTCTAAATCGAGCCTTAAAAAGATCCGAAGGTAACAATCGCTTAACTTCTTCGAGAGAAAAAAGATAATCTTCAGAAGCATTGGCCAATAAGACAGGGAATCCTTCCCAAAGCCGTACATCGTCATTCATGACAACTTCTGCTAAGGTCTTATTGATATCAAAAGAATTGTCCGGCTCAAACATTGGGAACCCGTATTTTGATAAGCTATTTAATAATTTGTCTTCCATTATCGAACCCCCTATCATAAAGTTTTTCCAGGAAAATTTCCATGTTAGGCCGGATTCTGTTTTCTCCAACCGGATGATAATCAAGCATTTCATTAAAATGATCAGCAAGCCGATCCGGATTTATATAATCTATATGGGCCTCAAACAACATTACGCAATCTTGAAAATCTATTTCGGTGCCACGCATCAATTTGCTTACAATCAAATCGTAGTCATTTAGAATCCCGATATAAATATTTGATAATTGCTTGTATGGTGTGTGGTTGCCTTTTATTAAAGGAGACTCTAATAATTCAGTTGTATGAATACGATTGCCACAAAAGATATCAAATTGAAAAATATCTTTTGTGTTTTGCCATCCTGATCCTGATTTTTGTTTATAACCAACTTTTTTGAGCATGTTTATTAAATATCTATATTCGTGTTCATCGGGAACCATAAAATCGATATCTTTAGTCGAGGCCTTTACCCCATGCAGTGTCATTGCGGTACCGCCACAAGCAATAAGATGCACAGGTTTTTTGAGAAAAAAAGTCCATTGTTTAAGAGCATCAAGAAGTCTTGCTTTATTTAATCTATAATCCATTTTGTATCCAAATATACAAGTTTTTGAGTTTTTTAATACAATTTATTGTATAAATACATACAATATCAATATGCGAAAGTCAAGGATGTTAATTCTACTTTTTCATTTAATTCTTTCACCAGGCCTCTATAAACAAAAATATCTTTGTCCATATCAGCCTCTTGCTCTCATTGGGATTCGCTCTTCATCAAGCATTCGTCCTACGCTATCTTTTTCTATATCGGCTAAATTCATCCAGTCCGTTCCTAATCCCACAGCGAAAATTACAGCAGCATAACTCCCCATACTGACTCCGGGATCTCCCTTTTGAATTTTTGCTACAGTTTCCCTGCTTATACCAGCCCTATCTGCGATAATTTTCATTTTCAGCCTTCTTCTCAGCCGAGCTTTTTTAAGGTCATCACCAAGTTTTTTAAGTCCATTTCTGACGGAGAGCCCCGGTATTCTTTTCATTTTAAGGCCTATAATAACAGTTATAAAATCGAGCAATGCCAATTATTTTAGGCTTTAAAATAAGGTATGTCAACTTTGAATGAATTCCAAAAACCATCTGGAGAACATAAACGGTAATATCCGGAGATCCGCAAACCCATACAGCCCACAACTGAAAAAATCATGAGCCTCAATGACGAATGTGCCGCCTTTATTGATCCCGACGTCCAAGGTATATGAAATGGGAGCCGTGACAAAGTCCTCGATCATCTGGGCAATTTCTTTGATGTCCGGAAACATGGTAAAGTCACCCGAATAATTCTGCAGGCCAACGAGTTTTCCCTGATAGACAAAACATCTCCATTCGCTGTCAATTTCAATCAATTCGGAAAACTGATAGTTTCCCGGGGCCAATGGTTCCCCTGGAGAGATAATATCGGTAAACCCTTTGATTTTTTCATTGCTCTTTACAAAATATTTGTCAATCAGGCCCTTTTCTGTATCATTGAACACCAGGCGATCCGCAAATGGTATGAGCGGGTCGGGAATGTTTCGGGGCATCGGTTTTTTATTGAAATGCGTCTCAAGATAATGGCTCACAAATTCCACACTGCCAACCGGAATACCGTCTTTCCGGAATGCCGGCATTTTTTCGTTGATCAACAAGTAAGTGCAGCCCTGATCATTGTTGATCCAATTCTGGTATCGGATTGCCTCAAGAAGCGTGAAGGAAAAATCGTGTTTGATTTCTCCTTCGATGGTCTGGATTAGAAAATTCATATATTGCATTCTGGAACCGTATTCGATGATTTTTGGGGTTTAGACAATGGAGTGTCTGTCAAATATATCTGAAGGCCCAAGGCCAAGATTAAATCAAAAACTTTATCCATTTGCACAGTTGCCTTTCCTCGTTCAACATCACTGATAAATTTGACACTCGTTCCCGTAACGTCGGCTAAATCTCCCTGGGTCATTTGTTTTTTCTTTCGGGTCTGCCTGATCGCATTGCCTATATACTTGGGAAGGCGCACACGGTATGGATATCTTATTTCCGTCATAATTTAACTCCTCTATTTTTTAACTGTTCGGTTAAAAAACAAGATTTGACAATATATATAACCGAACGGTTAATCCGTTTCTGGGCCAGGAATAAATTGTGCAACTTCGTTTTTGATGTCCTCTCTTTGATATCTGAAAAACATTACATTCCAGGTCCTGAAGAGTTGTGTTCAATATCATTAAATGAAGCACCTCCAGACAGAGTTTGAAGAATAGCTGGCGCATAATTTCTGATGAGATCATTGATTTGATCTATCATATCCACACTTTTGTATTTTGCCTTGAATTCATCCACCGTGATTTCAGAAACAGCAATAATTTTACCGGCCATCTCTATAATAGAATTTGTGATAACAGAAGCTTTAACGCCTATTTCTTCAGCCAATGCATTAATATGATGTGTTTGAATATATCTGAAATCCCTTTTTTCCCCGGCAATTTTAATTGGCATTTTTTTTGTAAAATTTCTTTCGAAAACATGGGTGGAAACTAAATCATAAAAAGGGGCCAACCTAATGCCTCCAGCATCTTGAATTAATGATATATTCTTTGCATGGCCATCAGAATTACCAATTAATCCGTTAAAAATAATATTGTTTATCAACTTTTTAGAATCCGCGATTGGGAAAGCGCATTCTTTCCAGATGACTTTAAAACATTCCTGGTAAGACACATCATATTTTTGTTCAGAATTTTTCCCAAGCGCTTGGCAAAAATCTTCCTGAACAAGACGTAGAACCTGACCATTTTGGATTTTCCTATCATATCGCTCAATAACATAAACCGGGGTGTCATTTATCTTAATCATTTCCACGTTAGGCACATCCAGCCCCATGTTTTTAGCCAGCATCATGCAATATGTTTCATTTGTGACAACCCCTCTAAGTTCATCGACCGGAAATTTTATAATATGAGTGGTCGGCACCCCATTCACAGGCAATAAAATTCTTCCATCCTTAACGCAAACCGGTAATTTATCCATAGCACCGGCCAGAGATAATCGTTTTTCCTCGACCGCTAAAAATGGATCGTTTTTCAAATAAATATTTTTTTTTAGCAAATGTTCTTCTGTCAAGGATTCATAAGAATACCCCGATGGATCAGGCGGCATCTCTCCTTCAGGATAAAATGAAATCGCTCCGGCACAATCCCCACCAATAGCACGGAGAAGGCCAAATTTATCTGTTATGGAAATCCTTAACCTTTGAGATAAGGTTTCAAGGACTTTGCCTTCAGGCAGTAAATTCGAAAAATAGGCATAACAGGAATCATCCAGGTAAGGATCTTTTCTTAAAGGCAGAGAAATTGACAATTGACAATTATCTGGATTATCAAGCCATTCATTATCATATTTAAAGCAAAGCCTGTTTTGTGGGGTGCTCCATAATTTCCCGACTTTTTGAAAATTTATATAAACATCCAACTGATCATTCATTTAACCGATCCTTTATGTGCTGAATGAGTTTTTTTTGGGATTTTGGAACTAAAATCATTTCTAATCCCATACCTTCAAAAACCTGCAAGGCTTTTCCTATTTGAATTGTCGGTTTTCCATTTTCCAGATCTGATAAAAATCTGACCCCAACATTTAAATAACCTGCAGATTCAATCTGAGTCATTTTCATTTTTTTTCGAATCGCCTTAATGGACTCCCCAATTTTTTTTGTATCCATTTTTTCCCTCTGCTTGAATTATTCCCGTACAGGAATATAGCACATTCAAACCAATAGTTACAATTAAAATTTTACTGAGCGGGAATACTTTTATAAACATAGGCCAATTAAATTAAAACAATCCCGTTCGGGATGATTTTTGATTCTACTGAACAATGGATTTACCCCACTGTTAGTTGTGTGTTGCAGATAGGTCATTGTTTGGTGCCCTGCCATGGTTCGACTTACCTGAAATTATAGTCCATCAGAAAGTTTTTCCGGATTCCGTGATTAATCGGATAGGAATATGGTGCCAGTTCAATGATCGCCTTCATGCATGTACTTACTGCATATCCGTTTTTCCCAATCATCCGGCTTTCCAATGATCCATAGAGGGGCGACTTTGTGATAGAGTTCTCCAGATTCATGGTGGATATGCAAAAAACAATCATTGCAATCCCTGCCGCCATTACGGGCAACCGAATAAATGTTTTCAGTTTAAAGGTCAATGAATAATAGATCACCTTGAAGAAATGGACTATCCCCCCGATGAGCGAAAAAAACAGAGCCATAGGTGGGACAACCACGCCACGCATGGAGGTTTTCCCAAATTCTTCAAACTTCCCGCCGGCTTCATAATCCTTTGTTTTCCCGAAAAGCTTTCGGGTCTTATCGGTAACAGTGGCTTTGACAAGCGGATAATACAGGGTGTCCAGCAATTTTTTATTGGTGAGCTTTTCAGAGAAATCTATCTTGTTAAGAAGTTCATTTTTCTTTCCCAGATATGTCCGGATGTCTTTATTATTAACAAACTGAGCATATGACAATCCGGGAGGTAAAGACTTTGGTTTGAATCCCAGGAGTTTTCCGGATTCTGCTGCAAATTTTTGATCTACTTTTTTTCTATACGCCTCTTTGGCTGCTTTATAAAACGAAATCTTATCTGATGGTTCCCAGTTTTCGGGGACATCCACACCCAACGCCCTTACTTCTTTTCTGACTTTTTCCCAATGGCTTTCCGGTATATCGCCCGGTGTCCTGTTGTATCCGGCCAGCTTTTTTTTGTACTGCTGCCAGCTTTCATCTGCTGTCCGGTTCACGGCGCTTTGAGATATTGCTTCCAGATATTTGTTGCTGGCCGGCACATAGTGTTCATTATACGTTTGTTTGATTTGTTGAAGCACTGGGTAAATGTGGTTTTCCAAAAAATATTTTTCATTCCCAAAGTTATTTTTTACCACATGATCGATAATATTTCTGATGACCGGTTCTTTTGATTCCCCTTCTGCCATGATTGTTGATCCAAAAAAAGGAAGGAGAGCAATAAAGGATTTGCCCTCCGGGGTGTTTAAAACGTCAGATGACAATTTAATGCCTTCAATTGTGATTATATCATTTAGAACCGAATTCTGAATCATCAATGCCTGTGCAGCAACCTTTCTTTGTTCTCCTGAGGAATGATCTACAATATAGTCTACCAGGGCCTTTTCCCCGTGAAAGACAGAGCTGATTATCACCACGGCCGAAACCAAAGAAATGACAACCACCTTTATCAAAGGATAATGATAAGAGCCCTTTCCGGCAAATGGGAGAATAACAACCCCCAGAAACACGAGGAAAATAGCTGTCCCGGATATGAGCCTTCCAAATTTTTCCAGGGCCTCAATCTCTTCCATGGATACAAGGGTGCCTGCAACATCCAGAAGTCGTGATTGAAACCCTAATTCAACGATGAGGTAAATAGTCGTGGTGATCGTAATGAACAAAAGACTTTTGGGGGTCATGGAGCCTTCATTCTTTTGTCTTTTTAATTGTTGAGGTGTCATTGGCATTTTTTTAAAAAATCCTTTTTGAATTGTCAGGGTTTTTTAGTCCATCTTGATCTTAATTTTCCGGGCCTGGTTCGTGATCCGGATTTCATCCCCGGGGATTACATCTTCATTGGTGGTTGAGAGGGTTTTATATGATTCTTTTTTCATGGGTTCAGGTTTTTTAACCTCCGTGGAAGAAGGCATTTTTGATATAGGAAGGTTATTTTCGTTCGTTCCCTCCAAATAGAAATTTTGGAAAAATTCCATATTCTCATCTCCAAGTTTGCCGGGAGGTAATGGCCCGAAATGATTTTTTTCCCCAAAAACATAATACGAGCTATCGTCGAATGATCCCGGCAGCTCCCCCCGTATTAATGATTTGAATCCCGGAGCCTTTTTATAGATTATTCTGCTTTTTGCACCATCAAGGATAGTCCTGATGACATTGGAACTGGAAATCGTGACGATTTCTTCAATGGATTTACCCTTGTCCGTAATCCCTTCAAACCTTATAAGGTCAAACCCGTTTAACCGGTAGATTTCCGTTTTCGTTATCTTTTTACAGGTTAATTCAATGTCATTTTTAAATCCTTTACCCGCAAGAATGTATCCGGATGAGATCCGGTGTTTCATCAAGGACAATTCTCCATAATTAGAGTGCCATTTTTCCTGTTCAACATAAGGGACTTTGCTCAAATCCAATGTATATGAATTATCGGATATCTTTTTTACACTGATGCAGCCGGTGGTGAAGAGCATAAGAAGAAACATCAAGCTTATAAAAAGTAGGTTTTGTTTCATTTTTAGAATCCTTTTTTGTTTTAAGCATTTCGCGAATACAGGATCTGTCGATTTACGGGTTTTGCTTTTACCCTGCCAAAGCAGATCCATATCCTGATTATTTACCTTTAAAAAGTATGCTTTCTTTATACCACAATAAATACAAACTGTCAATAAGTATTTGATTTTATTGATAATTATTATATATTAGCATTTTCACGATGCTTTAAAATTATGACACCGGATCAATCGATATCGTCCTGTTTAAACTTTTTGTTTTTCTGCTTTTTCAAAAAGCAGCCATCGGAGATAAAAAGGCGCAGCCGATATTCTCTTATGAGATTTTCCCTGCCCTGAACCCGCTTTTTAATTTTAAACAAGGGAGCCAGGGGTCAAGAAGAAAATGGGAGGGACCCTTCAGGGAGGAACCGGTTTTGTTCTTGATGCCTGGGGAGTCTGTTTTTATATTAAGCGGTTGTGAAGGCAAAGGAAATCATGGGGAAACAAAGATTTTCAAGTTCAATCAGATCGAATTGTCTTTTTGTTGATATCTGTCTAACTCAATTTGATTTTACAGAAATTAAAATTGTTTTTGATATACACTTGTTATTATATTTTTCATTTGGTAAAATATATATAATACAAAATATAAAAAAGGGGCGTTAAAAATGCAATTTGAAATGGACCTGGAAAAAGCTGTATCTAAACTCTTTACAGGAAAAATGATTGAACGAACGAGACCTTGAATATATCGCTGCAAAAATAGCAGACATGCTGTCTTTTCAGCCCAGGTGGATGAAGCTGAAACAGGCTGCGGCTTATTCAAGTATCAGCCCCCGAGAACTGATCAAACTGTTAAAAAATAAAAAAGTTATCGGATTCCAGGACAAAAGCCTTGATACTGCCCCATGGATCGTTGACAGAAGGTCCATAGATAAATACAGGGCTAACCAGGCCAGTCAATTCGAGCCAGACGATGATGAAAATTTTGCCATTGAACTTGTGGCTGGATTGGATATATAAGATGGAAATGGACAGTTTCAAAATTCATGATTTCCGTGTCTTCCAAAGGGACAATGGAATATATTACATCGAGCTGATTAGGGACCAACGTAGATCATTAAAAACAAAAGATCCTTTCATCGCCAAAAAAAGAGCCACCCTTGCAGTTGAGCAATATTTCCAACGAAAGATAATTTCAATAAAAAAAGGCAATAGCAAAACAATCTCTGAATATTTAGAGGAATTTCTCGAAGAAAAAGCTTTTAGGGCCAGGGGATCGGAAAGAGGATACATAACCGCCGTTAATATGTTTGTCGAATTTATAGGCGATAAGAATTTGAATTTGGTAACGACCTCAGATATTGAAAGGTTTAAAAACCTACATCAACAAAAGCGTAAGGATAAAATCAAGGGGAAGCTTTCAGAAATAACTTTGAATACTTACATTATCCGTTTGAAAGCCATGTTCGACAAGGCCAGGGCGGATGGTTTTATCAATTCAGTTCCTAAATTCAAAAAGTACAAAATTGCAAAACGGCTTCCGGTTATCTTGAGAAAAGATGACAAAACCCGATTGCTCGAATATATCAAAGAAAAAGATTTCAAATTTTATAGAGTTTGCAGGTTTGCATTGTTTACCGGCTGCCGGAGGTCAGAGATAATCTCTGCACGGTGGGAGAAATTCGCCGGGTTCACAATCCGGGTTATCGGGAAAGGCGACCAGGAAAGAACGATCCCACTTGTTCCTCAAGCGAAAGAAGCCATGGGAGAAGTTCAAAAAAAAGGTCCTGTCTTCTGGCAGGCACACCCGGACACATATTCCCATTATTTTAAGAAATATGCCAGGGCTTGTGGCATATCTAACACAAGCTTCCACAAGATGAGGCACACGGCAGCAACTGAAATGCTGGAGGCTGGAATAAGCATATCTGTCATCCAAAGCGTATTGGGTCATTCTGATGTCTCGACCACAAGAATTTATGCTCATGTCATGGAAAAATTTATGATTGAAGAGATGGGAAAATTTGGGCTGTAAAACCCTTATACTGAGTACAAAAATGCGTACAGCAGACCAAAGACATGCACCAATAAAGGTTTGGTCAGACTACTCGTAATGAGCAGGCCTGCGGTTCGAGTCCGCACATTGGCTCCACCCAAACCCTCGGCCGTTATTCTATGGTTCTGAGACCGCTTACCGAAAAAGGGAGATACACATGAAGGGATTGCGTTACAGCTTTATCGTTCTGATCTGTTTAGCCGCCGTCGGCCTCATTGCATTTTTCTGCCTGCCCTTCCTGAATGATTACCAGAATACCGGCGAAATTCAGATTCAGGGTCTGAAGGACAAGGTCCTGATCCAGCGGGATGAAAACGGCATGGCCTATGTTCATGCGAACAACACAGCGGATGCGATCCTGGCCCAGGGTTTTGTCACGGCCCAGGACAGGCTCTTCCAGATGCAGGTGACCCGGCTTTTCATCCAGGGAAGGGTCTGTGAACTGGCCGGACCAATGGCGAAAAACCTGGATATCCGAATGAAAACCATCGGCCTTTACCGCATGGCCCAAAAACAGGAACAGATCCTGGATGAGAAGACCAGGGCCTTTTTCCAAAATTATGTGAACGGCATCAATGCCTTTATCGACGTCTGCCCGGAGGATATCCATGCGGAATTCAAGCTGGCCGGGATCCAGGCTGAAAAATGGACCGTGGCCGATTCCGTGGGGGTTCTTTATTATATGGGCTATTCCACGGCCGCCAATCTGGGCACGGAAATCACGGCCCAGATGCTCCTGGAAACCCTGGGATTTGAAGCCGCCTCCCGGCTCATGCCCGTGAATATCAATGCCGATGACCCCAACGATACCGGGGTATTTAAGATGCCGCCAAGGGAGGCCCTTTCGGCTTCACTGCCCGCCGGCCCGGAGGCTCTCGCCGATGATCCCCTCCTTCGCCCTCTTCGCGCCGGGAGCAATAACTGGGCCATATCCCCGGCTCTGTCCGCCACTGGCAAGGCGGTTCTCTGCGGTGACCCCCACCTGGACCCGCGGATCCTGCCGGGCGTCTGGTACCCCATGGGACTCATCACCCCGGAGTTCAGGGCCGTCGGGGTGAACATCGCCGGAATCCCGGGCATGTCCGTGGGAAGGACCGGGCATATCGCCCTGTCCGCCACCAATAATTACGGAGACATGCAGGACCTCTATATCGAAACCCCTGACCCGCAGAACCCGGCCCATTACCTGGAAGGCCAAACCTCCATCCCCTTTGAACGGATAACGGAAACCCTGAAGATAAAGGATAAGGCAGCGCCCAACGGATTCAGGGAAGAGACGGTCACCATCCGGTCCACCCGGAGGGGGCCCGTTGTTTCCCAGGCCCTGGAAGGATACGCCACGGACAAACTCATCAGCCTGCGCTTTGCCCCGGCCGAATCCATGGAACCGTCCATCGGTCTCATGAATGTGCTGACCGCCAAAAACAGCCAAGAACTGGCCGCCGCCTTAAAACAGGTTCCCATGGGCTGTTTTAACTGGGTCTTTGCCGATGCCGACGGCAATATCGGGTTCCAGGCCTCGGGAAAAATCCCCATCCGCTCCACCGGCGACGGCACCTTTCCCTTTCCGGTAAAGGATTCCATTGACAACTGGACCGGCTGGATCCCGGCAGACCAGATGCCCTCGGCCATGAATCCGGAAAAAAACTGGCTGGCCACCTGCAACCAGAAAACCATTCCCCACGACTTTCCCTATTATTATTCCTCCTATTTTGCTCCTTCCTACCGGTACCGGAGGATTGCGGAACTCATGGCGGAACCGGGAAAAAAATCCATTGATGATTTATGGGGTTATCAGCGGGATATCAAAAACCTCATGGCCCAGCGCCTTTCCCCCGTCATGGCGGGAATCCTGCTGAAATATGAGGATACCCAAGCCCTGGGCAAAATTCTCTCGGACTGGGATCTCACCGATGATCCCCGGAAAGCCGCACCCGCTGTCTTCCAGTCCGTTTACCGGTTTTTCGCCATGGAGGTGTTTGAAGACGACCTGGGCCCGGAAAAGGCCATGACCCTTCTGAACAACTGGTATTTCTGGCAGGAAAAAATGGAGCAGATGATTTTAAGCGGGGATTCCCCCTGGTTTGACGATGTCCGGACAACGGATAAAACCGAATCCATGGAAGACCTGTTTCACCTGGCGGCCCTGGAGGCAAGGCGGTTTTTGGAGCCCCTCCTGGGGCCCGACCCTGAAAAATGGCAATGGGGAAAGGTGCACACCCTGGAACTGGTGAACCCCATCCGGCGAAGCGGGGCAGGCAAGGCCCTGCTCGGGTCCGGCCCCATGCCTGCGGGCGGGTCCGGGGAAACCCTTTACCGGGGATGGTATGATTATGACAAACCCTTTGAGGTCACCCATTGCGCCTCCCTGCGCATGGTGGCGGATTTCTCGGACAATGACAAAATCCTGGCCGTCCTGCCCGGCGGGGTGACCGGCAGAACCTTTCACCCCCACCAGAAGGACCAGGTAGAAGCCTTCATGTCCGGCGAGAAAAAATACTGGTGGTTCAGCGACCAGGCCATTGATGCGCATGAAACGGCAAAGATGACCCTGACGCCTTAAATCGGTTTGGTAATCATTCTCCGATGATTTTGACCAGGACCCGTTTTTTTCTCCGGCCGTCAAATTCACCGTAAAAAATCTGCTCCCAGGTGCCGAAATCAAGCTCGCCCTTTGTAACCGCCACCACAACCTCTCTGCCCATGATCTGCCGCTTCATGTGGGCATCGGCATTGTCTTCGCCCACATTGTGGCGGTACTGGGAAACCGGTTCATGGGGGGCCAGCTTTTCCAGCCAGCAGTCATAATCATGATGGAGCCCGGCTTCATCATCATTGATAAAAACCGAGGCCGTGATATGCATGGCGTTGACCAGCGCCAAGCCTTCCTGAATCCCGCTCTCATCGATGCAGCGCCGGATTTCCGGGGTAATATTGACAAACGCCCGCCTTGTCGGGATGTTGAACCAGAGTTCTTTTCTATAGGTTTTCATAAAAATCCGCCTTTATATTTTTTTTAACCTTACCCACAAAAATCCAATTTTTGCAAGAAACGCAACGGGTTTCATTGACGAGTCAAGCCGAAATTCAGGATCAATGCCTTGACAAAACCCGGATAAACACCCAAAATTACAGCCATGAGAATTCTTCTGACAAACGATGACGGATACAATGCGCCGGGCATCCTGGCCCTTTATGAGGCCCTGAGCGCCGACCACGATGTCCTTTTGATCGCACCGGACAGGGAAAAAAGCGCCGTGAGCCACGGCATCAGCCTGAACCAGCCCATGCGGATACATACCATCCCCCTGGACAACGGCAGGCAGGGATACGGCATCACCGGAACCCCGGCCGACTGTGTGAAACTCGGGCTGTTTGAACTCTGCCCGTCCAAGCCGGACCTGATCATTTCAGGCATTAATCCCGGCTGCAACACCGGGGTGGACATCAATTATTCAGGCACGGTGGGGGCGGCGCGGGAAGGGGCACTGAACCGGATCTTCAGCATTGCGGTCTCCATCCGGAAATCAGAAAACTCAATGGATTTTAAAGGAATGTCCGGATTTATTGCAGGACTTACGGAAAAAATCCATGATTTCGACCTGCCGGACAGGACCTTTCTGAACATCAATGCCCCGGACCTTCCCATGGATACGGTCCAGGGCGTCCGCATCACCCGCCAGGCCCAGGAAAATGTGTCAAAACAGTTTGAAAAACGCCTCGATCCTAAAAACAGGTTTTATTACTGGTACGGCACTGTCAGCCGGAACGACGGGGAAATCGATACGGATCTCCATGCCCTGGCCCATAACTGCGTCTCCATTACCCCGATCCAATGCGACCTTACGGATTATAAAACCATGGGAAAGCTCTCGTTCCTTCAATTGACCTAAAAAACAGCTCTCAGCCTTTCAGCACACCGGAAATCATCGCGTCCCGTTCCTGTTTTGTGATATAGGGTTTTGTCCGGATGTCGAAAATCCTGGCCTCCCGCTCTTTTTTTCTCGAATAGGCCTTTTCCGCCTTGGAAATCAGAAGATCAATGTCACAGGGCTTTGTCAAATAATCAAAGGCGCCATATTGAATGGTCTCAACCGCGGATTGAACGTCTGCATAGCCTGTCAGCATGATGACTTCCACCAGGGGATGCTTTTTCTTCAATTCCTTGACCGTTTCAACGCCGTCATATTCCGGCATCCGGATATCCAGGACCACAATGTCAATGCTGTGATCATCCTCAAGCCGTTTCAGGGCCTCTTTCCCGGAAAAAAGGCAATGCGCCTCATAGCCCCGGTGGCGAAGCCTCTGGGCCAGGGTCTCGATGAGTTCCGGTTCATCATCCACCAGAAGAAATGTAAAGGGCATCTCTATCCTCCCTATATTAAATGTCAAATAGCCTGTCCGGTTAAATGAAGACAGATTCTTCTTTTGTTTTCAATCATTATTTTCTATGATCAAGACTTTAGATACAAAAAGAGCAGGCAGAGATGTTATTTATATCCGATGAGATCAGCATACCCGAAACGGAAATCCGTTTTGAGGCCATCCGGGCCCAGGGGGCCGGGGGACAGAACGTCAACAAGGTCTCCAGCGCCGTCCATTTGCGGTTTGATATTCACCGCTCAAGCCTTCCCGGCTGGATAAAAGAAGCTTTATCGGCCATGAGCGACCGGAGGATTTCAAAGGACGGGGTCATCATTATCAAGGCCCAGCGCTTCCGGAGCCAGGATAAGAACCGGGAGGATGCGGTCAAGCGTCTCCTGGCATTGATCCTCAAGTCCATGGTTGTTCCTGAAAAAAGAAAGCCCACCCGGCCTTCCAAAGCCGCCGGAAAAAAACGGCTGGATGAAAAATCAAAGCACGGACGGATCAAAAATCTGAGGGGCAGGGTGGCTCCCGAAGAATAAAATGCAAACGTCTATCAAATCCCTTGACTTGGGAAAAAATCTATGGTCTATGTGGACCCTAAAGGGAGAAAACAGATGAAATACAGCTTGACGGACAGATCTTATTCTTATTCAGTATATTATTATTATACGGGTCTGCCTGTCCGGCGTTAACGTTAATTAACATAAAGCCGCAGGCAGACAAGCCTGCGGCTTTTTTTATTTCCAGCCCCCGGCATTTGTCTGAATCCTGCACTATCCTAAAAAAGGAGAAGACCATGAAACAGACCTATGATATTAATGTAAAAGCCTTTAAACCCCTGATCTCACCGGCCGACATCAAAAAAGAACTGCCCATTACCGATGACCTTGCACGAGTCGTCATCCAGGGCCGGAAAGATGTGGAAGCCATCTTGCAGAAGCGGGACCCCCGCCTCCTGGTGATTGCAGGCCCCTGCTCCATCCACGACATTGATGCGGCCCTGGAATATGCTGAAAAGTTGAGCACCTTGAGAGAAGAGGTCAAAGACAAGATCAACCTCATCATGCGGGTGTATTTTGAAAAACCCAGAACCACGGTGGGATGGAAGGGCCTCATCAACGACCCTTTCCTGGACGAGTCCCACAATGTGGATGAGGGGCTGAGACAGGCCAGATCCCTTCTCATCGACATCAACCGCATGGGATTGCCCACGGCCACGGAGCTTTTAGACCCCATCACCCCCCAGTATATTGACGGGCTCCTCACCTGGGTGGCCATCGGCGCCAGGACCACCGAATCCCAGACCCACCGGGAACTGGCCAGCGGCCTTTCCATGCCCGTGGGATTCAAGAACAGCACCGACGGAAGCCTGGATTCCGCCGTCAATGCCATCACCGCCGCGGGCACGCCCCAGACCTTTCTGGGCATCAACCCCGAAGGCCGGGCCTGCGTGGTCTGCACCACGGGCAATCCCTTCGGCCACCTGGTCCTGAGGGGCGGCCCCAGTCCCAATTACGACCCCGTCTCCATCGGCAAGGCCCGGGAAAAACTCAGCCGGAAAAACCTCCTGGACGCCGTGGTGATCGATTGCTCCCATGACAATTCGGGAAAAAAATGCACGGGCCAGCCCTTTGTCTTTAAAAGTGCCCTGGATCAGCGCCTGGACGGCAATACCGCCATTGTGGGCCTCATGCTGGAAAGCAATCTCTTTGAAGGCTGCCAAAAATGCGACGGCAATCTGAAAGCCATGAAATACGGGGTGTCCATCACCGATGAATGCATTTCCTTTCAGTCCACGGAAAAGCTCATCCGCTGCGCCCTCGATAAATTATAAAAAGAAAAACCATGATAAAGGCAAGACTGTAAATGGAATCCACCGCCTTTGAGAAAAGAGTGAAACGACGGGTCAGGGGCCGGGAGCACGATTTTTTCATCGTCTGCTCCCCGGGCCTGGAAAAGGTCTGCCGGGCCGAAATACTTGGGGCCGGGATTCCTGAAGCCCGCCTGAAGGCGGTTGACGGCGGCATTGAATTCCGGGGCAGGCTTTCCGATGCCGCCGCCCTGAACCTCAATCTGCGGAGCCCGTCCCGGATCCTGATGCGGATCGGCCGGTTCAAGGCCGATTCCTTTGAAAAGCTGGAAAAAAAGATCCGGGCCATGGATTTTGACCTCTTCCTGCCGGAAAACAGTGATCTTAAATTCTCGGTCACCGCCCATAAATCAAGGCTTTACCATTCCGATGCCATTGCCGGGCGCTGCAAGGCCCTCATCCTGGACCAACTGGCATCCGGGACCGGGTTTACGGCGGACAAGCGTTCCACCCAGACCGTGTATATCCGGGCCGACCATGATGAATTCCACATCTCCCTGGACAGCACCGGAGACCTCCTGTTCAAGCGGGGCCTCAAGGAAAAAGTGACCCCCGCCCCCCTGCGGGAAAACCTGGCCTTTGCCCTGCTCTTTTGGGCCGGGTTTTCAGCATCGGACATCCTTCTGGACCCCATGGCCGGGTCCGGCACCTTTTCCCTTGAGGCGGCCATGATCAAGGCCGGGATTCCCCCCGGCCTTTTCCGGACCTTTGCCTTTGAGTCCTGGCCCGGCTTCAGCCCCAAAACCTTTGCCCGTCTGAAAGACCAGGCCCGGGAAAACCGGATCATCCTGTCCGAAAAACAAATTTTTGCCTCGGACATGGATGCATCGGCTCTGGCCGTGATGCAGCAGAATATCTCGGCCCATGATTTCTGCCGAACCATTGACCTCTGCCAAAGGGATTTTTTCTCCCTGACCCCGCCCCTGACCGCTTCCGAAAAAAAAGGAGTGATCATGCTGAACCCGCCCTACGGCAAACGGCTTGGGGAAAAAACCGACCCCAAGGCCCTGTACCGGGAGATCGAAAAAAAACTGCTGTCTGATTTTAAAGGCTGGCGTCTGGGCATCATCCTTCCTTCAAAGGAAGCCCTGCCCCATCCCCTGCTCAAACTTCAATGGCGGCCCATTTTCCACGGCGGGCTGGATATTCTGGCCGGAACCGGGGTTATCTGACGCTGATGATCTTGAGCGTTCCTTCCGTTCGTTTCTTGATCCTTGCTATGACATCATCGAGCAAGCCGCCGGTTTGATATTGACCGGCAAAATCTGTATGGGCAGTGTCAATCCGGCTGACCAATCTAAGACAAAAATCCGTTAATCTTTTCCGGAGGACGGCCTTGCCTATCTTTATTTCCTCTGCAAATGTTTCCCAGTGCCTTTCCATGATCCACTCCGGCCTTTTTTCCCCTCCTATTTTCATGGCAAGTTTCTGTGACAGGTCTTCATAGATATCCGTACACATCATGTCGTAAAAAGGGGCCAACCGGATCTGTTTTCCCTGATACATCAGGGACAGATTTTTTGCATGCCCATCCATATTGCCGATCAGGATATTAAAAAACACCCATTCCAGCAATTGCTGAAGATCTTTAACCGGATTTGCAGAATAGCCCCGGACAAGATCAAAGCACGCCTTAAGGCCCGGCCCTCCATCGGCCTGGTATTTCAATTCATGGGACAGCCCCAGGGCCTGGCAGAAATCCTCTTGGTGAATCCGTTGCAGCACACCATTATCGAAACGCCTGTCATATCTTTTTACCACCAGAGTCTTTTGGGACCCCCTTCGAACAATTGAAACAGGAGGAACATTCAAACCGACAGAGCCCGCAAGCATCATACAAAAGCATTCGTTTTCAACAGACCCCTGAAAATGTGCCATGGCGGGTTTCAAGATAATATTGCTCGGCGCACCATTCATCGGAATATAAAAATCCGGCTCTTTATGGAAAAGCGCCAGTTTTTCCTGAGCGCCTGCAAGAGACATCCGGATCCCTTCCCGGCCTACAAGCAAAGGGCGTCTTGGGATCTGCATGATGATGTCCGTTAACTGCTCATCCGACAGGGGGAGATATTGATATTGGTCCGGCGATTCCGGCATTTCCGGCTCAGGCAGAATGGATATGGCTCCTGCACACTCCCCCCCGAGCCGTTTGAGAAGCATAAAATCATTTTTATCCGAAATCCCGAGCTGTTTTGAGATTAATTTTCTGACGGCGGATTCCGGCAGCAGATTGGCAAAAAAAGATTTCACAGTGTCATGGGGAAAAGCACCTTCCTGCAGGGGTAAAGAAACCGAAATCCGGAAAGCTTCCGGAGATTCGAGCCATTGCCTGGAATATTCAAATGAAAACCGCCGCCTGCTGTTAATGCTTAAGGAGCCGATCCGGACCTGCCCGAAAAAAACATTCAAAATTTCCAAAATCAGCTTTCTCCGCGCTTGACCAGATGAAGTTCAAGGCCCAGACTGTTCAGCAATTCAAATACTTTCCCAAGCTGGGCCGTTGCCTTACCCTTTTCAATTTCTATGATAAATTTTCTGCCGACATCGGCAAACTCAGAGATCTCTTTCTGGGTTAATTTCAGGGATTTGCGGGCCTTGAGCAGATACTGTCCCAATTCTTCAGGGCTGTTGATTTTAGTCGAAGGGTTCAATGTGTTGTCCATATAAAAGTTTCCGATCAGATACTTTTAACCCTATGGAAAACAAAATACAAGAAAAAGTTTCCGATCCAGGACTTTATTGGTTTTGCCAAAGGGATTTTTTCTCCCTGGCCCGGCCCCTGCTCAGACTTCAATGGCGGCCCGTTTTCCACGGCGGGCTGGATATTCTGGCAGGCACCGGGATTATCTGAAACGGTTAATCATTGGGAATGGAAACATATTATAAAATTTGACGCTATAGGTCACGGGGCCTGAATCTCAGCGGAAGGATCCCGTTCGCTCATTTATTATCATTCTCTCCCATAAATCTCACTTTCATCAGTGATGTTGTACAAAAAATTTGAAAGCATATTGTCTCTGCATAACCAATATGTTTGCTCTTTTTCACAAATGTGTTTTTGTATTTTGATAAATAAAGGTTTTAACTTCCCCACAAGCAAAGAAGCGATTGTTGAAGCCTGGGACTCATATAAATCATAGTTCTCATTTTTTACCTTATACGATTCAAAATCATTGAGATCCCAATCGATTTCAAAGTACATGCAAAGAGACTTCAAATGATCGTATGTTTGTTGGAGATATAATATTGTTTCCCTCTCAAGACCTAAAAAAAAGTCCCGGCCAATATGAGTTTTCAAAAAAACTTTATAAGCATGATAATTCGAAATAAAGCTAACGATATCTCTGGCAAGAATCTCATAACGATTGTCAAAGAAATATTGATATATGAATTTATTTAAAGAATCTGAAGTTTTTGAAAGTTCATTTTCTTTGTTGAATAAAAATGAAATTTTATATTCGTTTAGATACAGATCAAAATGTTCTCTAATATACTTTTTTAGAGATAAAAAATAGGATTTTTTCGCAATTGTGTCTACTAAACAAATAAAAACAGGTACAGAAAACTTATACCAATAGTTTACAGTAGACTCTTTGATACCAGTAAGTTTGAATGTTCCATTCTTATTCCATTTGATATTTTTTTTGCTTTTTATCTGAAAAGAAACTAAATCACCTGTTAAGCGATGATTGTTGCTTAACAATTCAACATAGCAATCAATTCCGTAATCTCTTCCTGTGACTTCACGAACAATCCAATGCTCGGGAAGGCTATCTTCGAATATTCTATATGAGTTAGTTTCCGAAATATGCTGCAAGGATCTTTTGGGAAGGTCCATTTAAGTCTCAGCTTGTATATTGAATGTTAAAAAGCCCGCTGATAAGTCGCAAAACAATTAACTTTGTTTAACTATCTGCCGTCGACTTGATCAGCGTGATGAATGGCTACTCAGCACCCGCTCATCAAGTTAATGAACAGGGCTGTAAAAGCCATACAATCTGAACATTATCCGACCAAACATAGACCAGCGGATTGCAAATTTCATAGCACTGTTTTCATCGGTCTGCAAATGATTAATCCGGCATTATGTGTACAAAAACCGAAGGCCGTCTTTGCCATTTGGTTCAGCATGGATGACGGCAGAATTCAAATGCCGAAGGAACGGGTCGTTGACTGTTTCTCTGTAGAAAAGGACTTTCGGCGCTGAAATTCCTGTGCCGATATTTGGACCAGGGTATTATCCGTAAAAAAATCGGATTGACGGGACAGCAGCCTCACGCATAATTGTATACGGGAGTTTCGATCATTCTGTCCGGCCTTTTCCGGCTTTTGATGATGCCTTGGATATGCTCAACCGTCTCAGGAGCGAAGAACTGCTCCCCGGTCCCCTTACACTCCCGCGCCGGGACATTTTCAACAATAAAAAACCTGCCGCCATGTTCCAGCGTATAGGTCACTTTCGTATCTACCATTGTTTCTTTCATTTATGCCTTTATTGGCGGCTCCTTCTATCAGTCATTTCCAATAGTTTTGTTGTGGTGTTCCAGCTCCGGATCGTCATGAGCTTGTATTCCGGAGTTGACGTGATTCTGCTAAATCTGCTCTTGGTAAGTTGAGAACTGAGGCGCTGGGAGTAGATCACACCATTACCCGGCCAGACCTTGTCGACTCCCTCTCGGGGTTTGAATACGGGCATAGCCTGGGCTGAATCAATGCCTATCAGAAAGATCACATCACTATGATATTTCTCCGGCTGCTCCCCAAAGCCTTCAGGCTTGTTGTCGATGACGGCTTGGAACTGATCGCGAGTCAACACCAATACCCTGATGCGCTCGTCATCAAGCTCAAAGCTTTCAGGCAGCGCCTCTTCAATCCAAGCGCTTATCTGATCAACGTCTTTGCCGGATTCCAAGATGGCATTCCCACTGGCAATATAAGTTGAAACATTGGAAAAGCCCAGCCGTTCCAAACATTCTTTCAAGTCTGCCATCGGCACTTTATTCTTGCCGCCGACGTTGATGCCGCGGATAAGTACGACATGGGTATTCATGATCTTCTTTGCGCTCATGGTTTGCCTCCGTTCTCAGCCGGTGCGTCGAGAAACTCGTTGATCATCGGTACCAACCATTCTGTGTGCGACGTAACCTTCATGTGACCGGTTCCAGGGAGTACGGCAAGTTGAGTATGCGGAAGGGTCCGGAACATCTCCACGGCGTGTTCGGGGCGGATCACATCGGCGTCTCCGACGATGACAAGCGCCGGTGCAGTGATGCCACGGAGGGCGTCAGCCGGAATGTCCTTAAAGTCGCGCATGCGTTGGGCAGCCTTGTCGTGAAATAGCCGTAGATTCTCAGGGTGGGGAGCGACTTTGAGATACTCTTCCTGCAATTCCTTTGGCATATTCTCTAATGTGGCCTTAGCCATCGCATCCCAAAGCCAAGGATAGGCGCCGTCACGCTTGGCCAAGGTCGATGCCGATATGAGTTTGCGCACGGATTCAGGATGCCGGATCGCCATCTGCAACGCGATGGTGCCGCCATTACTGAAGCCAAAGAAATCCGCTTTTTCAATGTGCAGGTAGTTCAACAACGCAGATGTGTCGTCTGCCGACTGTTCGAAGCTGAATGGCCGACCGGCGATGTCCGCCGTGTGTCCATAGCCCTGCTGCTCGAAAGCGATGATCTGCCTGTCACGTGCAAGCTCCGGCAAGATGCGGCCGAAGGAGGTCATAATCGTGTCGCCGCCACCGTGCAGCAGCACGAGCGGCGGACGGGTAGGATTCGCAGTGCCGTGGACCTCATAATACATTTGAAGACCATTAACCGGCGCATAACCGGTCTTGACCGTCTGTCGGCCGGCATCAGCAGCAGAATCATGACGGAAGCAACCCGATAATACGACTGCACCAAATAGCAGCAGGAATGCTAAACCAAAAATCTTCATACGCTCCCCTATGTTTAAGACTTTTGTTAAATTTTTACATCCTTTTTTTAAGCCTATGGACACGTGGATGCCGTATTCTAAACAATGTACCCCTGCCAGAGCCCATCCTTTCCCTCAATCTCCAGGATTGACAGAAGCGCAGGGATAAACATCACCTGGTCATGGGCCCGGCCCTGCTTTTTGGCGCAGGCCAGCAGCATGGTGGTGGCGGCCTGATAAATGCGGTGGCGCAGGGGATGCTGGGAAATATCCCGGCCGTCGGCAACGGATTTCTCGCATTGGGCAGGGTCCGGCGAGGTAAAGCATTGACAGGCCAGGGGCCGATTTTCATAGATGGAACACAGGTTTTCAGCATTGAGAAACGGGCATTTGGCCCTGTACAGCGGCGGCTTCCGGTCCTTCATGTCTTGGGCCAGCTTGCAGCGGAGCAGATCCAGACCGGCGGCGGTTTCCTTTGCGCGGAGATACCGGGCGATATCGATGGCCACCTGGGGCGGGCATTCAACGGGAAAGGAACAGCAGTGGCAGCAGCCTTTGGTGCAGGCGACGGGGGAGACATCGGGAAAATTTTGTCCAAAGGCGGAAAGGGCCTGGTCCACGTGCCGGGTGCAAAGGGCCATCATTTCCGAAGCATCATCGAGGTCCGCCATGTCTGAGAACATCTGGCGTCCCAGGTCTGTAAACAATTGTTCGTATTGCCGGCCCACTTCTTTCATTTTTTGGGCGACCTCTTGAACCCGTGCTTCGGAAAAATATATCAGGGATTCCTTCATATGCCTGCCTTTGTTTTTTGTGATAAAAGGGGATCGTCCCCTTGAAACCAGAGTTCCGGGTTACCCTGTCCAGGCCCTTTCAAATAAACGGCTGATCGCGTCTATATACTCCTTATTCTGGCAAGGCTTGGACAGATGATCAATACAGGGGTCCTTTTGCCTCAGGTCTTTGATGGATTCTAAAAATTCTATATTGCCTGAAATAAACAGGATCGGGACGGTTTTGTTGAGGGACCGGATATGGTGATAGACATCCATCCCGTTCATATCTCCCGGAAGAACATAGTCCAGGCTGACAAGATCATAGGGATTTCGTTCAAACAAATCCATGGCCGTCGGGCCATCCCCGGCAAGGTCCACTTTGTGGTTACAGGGGTCCTGCATCAATATTCTGGACTGTACCTCTGCAATGTCTGTTTCATCTTCCACAAGAAGGATATATTTCTCAAAACAGGCCCTGCCCTTTTGGATCTTTGTTTTCTCTTCAACGGTCAATGCCTGCACGATGACGGGCAGGCTGATGGTGAATTGGGTTCCTGCGCCCGGTTTTGATTCAACTGAAATATTGCCCTTGTGCTGCTCAATATATTTTTTTATGTTGGACATCCCATAGCCTGTGCCCTTAATCCCGGCTTTATATGAGCCCGAAATATCCTTGCTTCCCTTTAAGGTAAAAGAAGGTTCATAGATTTTGTCCAGGTTTTCCTCTGGGATTCCGCATCCATTATCCTCAATTTCAAAGCAGACCTGGTCTTCACGGCTGTAGGTTCTAAGGGTGATGCAAGGAGATTCGGTCAAACTCAGGGCATGGATTGAATTCTGGATCAGGTTGATCAGCGCATGCTCGATCATTCCGGGATCTGCAAGCAGTTCCGGCATATCTCGGCCTTTTTCCGTCACCACCTCAATGCCTTCCAGATCCTTTCTCATGAGGTTCAAAACAAGGTCTATTTTGTCGTTGATGCTGAAAAACTCCTGCTTGGGTTCCTGGTCCTTGGCAAAGGCCACCAGGTTCTTTGTCAGGTTTTTCCCACGGCGGGTCTGTTCAAAAATCAATTCCAGGGTTTGTCTTGTCCTATCGTGGGGACAATCCATCAGGGAGAGTTCTGCATTGCCCATGATAACGCCCAGAATATTATTAAAATCATGGGCCATCTTCCCTGCGATACGGCCCACCAGGGCAAATTTTTCCTGGTCGTCGGCTATTTTCTGGGCATTTAATCGATCCGCTTCCGACTGTTTTCGCTCGGTGATGTCTCTGATGATGGCCTGGATATGGTTTCCCGACGGCAGGTCAATACGGGCCAGATTCATTTCAGTTTCAAGAACGGTATTGTCTTTGTTCAAATACAGCCATTCCAAAAGGAAAACGTCCTTAGCAAGAGAGGTTTCAATGATCTTTCTGAATTTCAGGATGGACGGCTCGCCGTCCGACTGCCGTTCAGGAGAAAAAAGACCCGGATTCTTTCCGATCATCTGGCTTTTTTCGCACCCGAAGAATTCAAGGGCCTTCAGGTTGCAGTCCACGATAATATCTTCCTTCAGCAGCAGGATCGGATCACTGGCAGATTCAAACAGGGTATGATAACGTTTTTCATTTTTTCGCAATTTTTCCAGCATCTGGTTGATATCAAGGGATAAGGAAGCGATTTCATCCTTTCCGCTCAACAGGACCCGGTCCCGTCCATGACCCTGGCGGGTAATCGTTTTAACATCCGTGCTCAATCTGTGTAACCGGTAAAGGACTGTTTTTTCAAGGAACACCAATACGGCCATCATAAAGACCAAACCCACCCCTCCAAGGGACACCAGGAGGTAAATCAGGGTCTGCTCGCCCTGAAGATAGATATCTCTGTCCTTTTTCACTTCCAGGATAAACAGGGGGTCTTTGGACAGGCTTTCAAATACGATGGATGAAATAATCCTATTTCTATCGGGCCGGTCGATCAAAAATCGGTTGCCCATGGACCGGGTCTCCCCTTCTGAGAAATCCGGGCCGGGGTTGCCGGGCCGGATCTTTTCGATTTCCAGGGGGATTTTCAAATTCTCTTCAAGGCGGTCTATTTCACGGGAGTTGATATAATTTCCCATGACCAGGGTTCCCATGACCGGCCCTTGAAATTGGCTCGTCATAATCGGGGCCGAACAGAGACGAACAATATGATCGTTGAATAGGGCATATCCTGAAACGATCTCCTGTTGGGCCTCATTTCTCAACAGTATCGGATATTGTTCCAGGAGCCGGGCATAGCCTTCTTCTTTTTCATCCAGGAGGGTTTCGTTCTCCAGATCAATGGCCCTGAGAAATTTGATCCTTCCCTTTGTATCCACAAAAAGCATGAAATTAAGGTTAAGATTGGCCAGGGTGGAATACATGAGATTATTTTCAATATAGGACCCATTTAAATCCCGGATAAATTGATAGGTATCATCCCAGGGCGCCCAGTCGCCAACCGTCCTTTTCAAGGCGGACAAATCCGCTTCCATCCGCCCGGACACCTGGCCCGTTGTCTTGATCATATCCCGGGTTTCCAGTTCAATATAGCCGTTGATCAGCCAAAACCGGTTAATGGCATAAATAAGGATCCCCACCACGATGAAAAGGGAGAAAATCACACCCAATATTTTTTTTCGAATCGTCATAAAGCCTTCTAATTTTTTTTACTTTGCAGATACCAACCCAGTATAAACCGCTTCAACCTTTTTGTAAATTTTTTCCCAGGTATAGGGGGTGACGGCGGACCGGATATAGCCCAGGTCCGGTTCCGCCTTGTGCATGACCTCATCCATGACCCTGCTCAGGATTTCGGCAAGCTGAATTTCAAGGGGCTCCTCATCTTTTTTGTGGGGGGTATCAATGGTTTTCAGTTGTGGAAGGGGGATGAGGCTGACCATGGGATTTTCGCCGGTGCCGAGGATTTCCCCGACCCCGGGCAGGGCCGTGGTGATGATCCGGCACCCCGACGCCAGAGCCTCCATCAGGACCAGGGGAAGGCCTTCAAAAAAGGAGGGCAGGACAAAGACGTGGCAGCGCCGCATGAGTTCTCCCAGGTTTTCATGGCTCAAGGGGCCGTGATGGACGGCCTTTTCTCCCAGAGCTTGGGCCAGGGCCAGGCAGGCTTCCAGTTCCCGGCCCGTGCTGTTGCCGGCGATATGAAGGCGGAAAGGCCGGTCCTTTATCCGGTCCAGGCTCTTTAAAAGCCAGGGCACGCCTTTGGCAGCGCTGAGTTTTCCCGCATATAAAATCTCCACGGTTCCTTCAAAGACCTTGGGCGCATAGAAAAAACAGGCCTCGTTATACCCGCCGCCGATGACATCTATCCGGGAAGGATCAACCTTAATGGCGGCCGTGATCTTTTCTTTCTGATCCAGGCCTAGGGCAATGACCCTGTCGATTTTCGCAAGATCCGGCGTAATGGCGCGGCCCACCTCCGGGCACAGATAATGCTGGCGAAGGCAGGTGCCGTGGCAGGTCGCGACCATGGGAATATGGGGGGCCAGGGACCGGGCCAGGGCCGAGACCACCCAGAGGTGATGGGTGTGCAGGATATGGGGCCTGAACATCTCCAGGGCCTCCCGGATCTTTCCCTTGAAGGCCTCTTGGTACATGGTCATATCGGCTTGGCAGAGGCTGGAAAAAACCGTGCTCGGATAGGGCATGACGTCGCTCATGCCGGGGACGGGCC
>Ga0208373_1000730_pt1 | contig 52349 bp, 64 predicted proteins | sample RifOxyC2_FD_184036 | JGI IMG/M metagenome (GOLD analysis project Ga0208373, IMG submission 184036) | Soil microbial communities from Rifle, Colorado - Rifle Oxygen_injection C2 (SPAdes) | ecosystem: Environmental > Terrestrial > Deep subsurface > Rock core/Sediment | place: Rifle, Colorado...
ACCCATAAGGACAAGAGCAATCTCCTTTAAGAGTGTCTAAATTAACTTCAGTTTTGTATAGAGATGAACCTTCAACTTTTCCAAAAATAATATTATCAATTTTTATGCAATATTTTACAGAATCTAAATATCCCTCTCCCCTTTCAATCACGCTTTCGGAATAAACTCTTTTTAGTTCAACCATATCAAATCCTATAAATTCAGGATTTAATTATTTATCCTTTTAAGATTCTAAGAATTCAATAAGGCGACTTAACCCCTAAGCCCGGAATTTTACTAAAATCCTTAATATTTTTTGTAAATAATTCTGTTTTATTTACCAGAGCAGTAGCAGCAATAATAGCATCTGGCAAATCAACGCCGTACATTCGGCAAATATCTCCAGCCCGCAACGCAATAGGATTATCTACTTTTATCTTTGTAAAACTACTCAACATCTTTAACACTTTAATTCTAATCTCACTATCATTACAGCTCTTTCCCGTAATTAGCTCTGTTTCAGTTATCGCTGAAAATAATATCTCCATTCGTTTATCTACAGGAATTGACTGAAAAAAAGAAATAGATGGTTGATAATTGCGCAAATAGTCTACAAATATCGCTGAATCAATAACTACCAATTTAGTTTTTTCGCCCTCCCTTTCCATTGTTCCCTCATTCTCTTTTGATATTGTGCTCCAGTCTCTTTAACATCTTTCCAGATGCCTGCAGCTGCCAAAACCGGATCCTCATCCATCTTTGTAAGAATAACCCTATTATCTTCTACAGAAAACATAATTTCATCTCCCTCCTTCATTCCCATAACTTTCCTGACATCCCTGGGCAGAGTAATCTGACAATTTCTTGTAATTCTTGATATTCCCATTTTTATAACATTATTATAGCTAATTAATTTAGTAATTATTACTATTTAAATCTTGTTATCTTATATTATCTTAGGTAAAAACCCCAAACTTTATTAACTTAATATAATATAAAATATAATGAAAAGGAAAAATATTAATAAAAAAACAAAAAAGAAGGTATATGGATTCGGTTGTCTTAGGGGAATAGGCTCATACAATCGAGAAGAAGACCGAGCAAAAGACAGACTTTAGCATATAATTTATTAACCTTCATTTATCCCTAATTATAATACAACTATCATGCCTGAAATAACCTCAAAACAAAAACAAGAACTTCAAGAACTAGTACAACTACTTGGAAGTATCCGTGGAATGCACACTGAACTTGTCACAGTCCTCATCCCAGCAGGAACAAACATTTTCCAGGTTTCAAATCAACTTTCAGCAGAAGCATCCACCGCAGAAAACATTAAATCAAAGCAAACTCGTACTTCCGTAGTTACTGCATTGGAAATGATTATAAGAAAGTTAAAAGAATACAAACAAACTCCTCCCCATGGCCTTGCTCTATTCTGCGGAAACGTCTCTGAAAAAGAAGGTGGACAAGATATTCAAATCTGGGCATTCGAACCTCCAAAACCTCTCAACGTTCGTATCTACCGATGTGATAAATTATTCGTCATAGACCCTCTGAAAGAAATGCTTGAAGTGGAAGAAGTATTTGGCCTTCTAGTCATAGACAGACAGCAGGCAACAATAGGGATGTTGGAAGGAAAGCAAATCAAAGTAATTAGAACATTAACTTCTGGAGTTCCGGGAAAAGTAAGGGCAGGGGGACAATGCCTTTCTCCAGATACCCTAATAATGAAAGATAATGGAGAGATAATAAAAATAAAAGATTCACACAACCCCCTCTTAATAATCTCGGAAAACTTTAACTTAGAAGAAACAGAAAAAACTCCAGTCATAGTAAAATGGGAAAATGATAAAGAACTATATGAAATAACCACCAAATATCCTAAACTTAAAATTAAATCTTCACAAGATCATCTATTTTTCGTAAGAACTGAAAACGGAATTGAAGAAAAACCCCTATCTGAGATAAAAATTGGAGACTATCTAATAATGCCTGAGAAGATAAATCTTACAATACAAAAAGAACAAGAAATCAATTTTACACCATTTATTAAACAAGAATGGAATATGAAGAAAGTTAATATTCCAAAAACATTAGATCATACCTTTGCCAAGATATTGGGATATTACTTAGGAGACGGAAATTATGAAGTTGACAGAATCTCGTTCTCTGAACAAAGAAAAGAATTAGCAGAACACTATAAAAATTTAATAGATAACTATTTCGGCGTAAGTTCTAGTATAAGGTTTAGAGAAAATAAAAACTATTATCAAATTCGAATTGGAAGTCGAATATTAGCACAATTATTTAAGTCCATATTTCAAAAAGATGATAAAACATTAAATGAAGAAATACCATCAATTATCCTAAAATCTCCTGATGTAGTTTTAGCATCATTTTTAAGAGGATTTTTCGATGCTGAAGGATATATCTCATCAAATAGAGTAGGTTTAGGAATAAATAATGAAAAAATTATCAAACAAATGCAATTATCTCTACTAAGATTTGGAATTATATCCTCTGTCTTAGAATATGACAATAAAAGAAACCCTTACTCAAAAAAAACAAGATTTACCATTGTTATTGATGATGGAAAAAGTTTATCAATATTCAAAGAAAAGATTGGATTTTCAGCATCAGATAAATCACAAAAACTTGATACTTCTTTAAAGAGCAGAAGTATTAGATCTAATGTTAGACAATTAGTGGTAAATGGGAAAGAAGTTGCAAGAATAATAAGAAATTCTGGATTAACGACACATCAATTTAATTGCCCAAGTTTCTTCGTTAATGAAAGACAACTAAGCAAAGAAGTTTTCAAAAGCAAAATTTTAGACAAAATTAAAAATGAAGAACTAAAAAGACGTTTAGAACTATTTTATTTATCCAATTTAAACATAGCAAAAATTTCAAAAATAGAATCTGTCGGAACACAAAAAACGATAGACATTGAAACGAAAAACCATAATTTTATAGCGAACGGATTAATAGTACACAACTCAGCCGCACGTTACTCAAGAGTTACCGAAGGATTGGCAAAAGAATTCTTCAGAAGAGTTGCAGAAGCAATGAAAGAAATATTCTTTGACATGCCAAAACTTAAAGGAATTCTTGTAGGCGGACCAATCCCCACAAAGGAAGATTTCCTAGATGAAGGAGAACTTGTAACAAAATTAAAAGAAAAAGTAATTGCAGTAAAAGACTTGGGATATGTAGATGAACATGGCTTAGAGCTTTTAGTGGAACAATCCTGGGAAAACATTGCCCAGCAGGAATTGATAAAAGAAAAAAATATCCTTACAAAATTCTTTGATACTCTCGGAAAGAAAAGAGAAAAAACAGTATATGGATATGAAAAAACAAAAGCCGCCCTGGAGAGAGGCGCCGTTGAACTCCTACTAATCTCAGAAAAACTTCCAAGAGAACAAATAAAAGAGCTAGAATCTTTAGCAGAATCCATAGGCTCAGAAGTAGTCATTATAGGCACAGAAGGACAAGATGGAGATCAATTCTTCAACATCACAAAGGGTGTAGGCGCAATCCTCAGATTCCAGATTGACTTTGACCAATAGAGTTCCTAATAACAATCTGGAATATAAAATATCAAAAGAATAAAATTAATATTATTCAGAAAACTCCATTAATAATCAACAAATATCCAAGTTAGATATCTTCATCAAATAAAGTCTGCTATATTAGATAACAACCTTTATCTGCATTACAATAACATATAAAAACCCATTCTCTTGAGAAAATCTATGGTGGAACAAGATAAAAACCCTGGCAAAACAGAAGAAACAAAGCCAAATGAAATTGAAGAAACCGATGAAGTAGAAATCTACAGAAAAAAAACCGAATCCTCGCCCATGAAAAGACTTATTATTATCGGAGCAGTTACGGGGATAATAACCCTCGCAGGTTCTTATTATATTTTCCAGCTAGGAAGAGAATATGAAAAAAAAGTCCAAACAGCAAATGATTATCCTATTAAAATAGAAAATAAATCATATGCTTTCGGATTAAAACTTAGCCCAAGACTCATCACTCCCAATCTTTCCAACAAAGTAAATGCAGTTGAAAGAGAATTAAATGATATTTTTAATGTAAAATGAACTTAAACAATAAAATAATCGCATCTCTAGTTGGCTTATCAATCCTTGCGGGGAGTTCTTTCTTTCTCGGAAAAAGTTGCGCTCCAAGTGCTTCAAAAAGAGAAGAACAAAGAGTTCCTCTTCCAGTAAATGTAGCCTATTCCACAAATCTCTCAGGTTCTCTAATTGCTTCCACGGACTATCTAAAACTCTCTCCATCCGAGATAAATAATTATCACATGCCTGCAAATCTTAAAAATTCCACTGTCCTTTCCCTTCCAATTTCATCTTCAGAGATAATTAGTCCAAACTATCAGGCAGAGATAACCGTTTATGACTCCAAGTTAGACTACAAACAAACAGCAATGCTTGAAGTAATTTTAAACCAAGCGATTGAAGCAGGAATAGAAATAGGAAAGAAAGATTTAACCCCTGAACAGCAAAAAAGAATAATCTTCTTCTATAACAATTGCAATAGGCTTGCTCTTGGAATAGCCAATGAGAAAAATGAAAACCCTGAAGAAAACACTGCAAAAGCAAACAATAAAGACTACTCTCCTCTATTTGAAAAAAACAGGTTTTAAAAGTGAATATAGCACCACTCTTTCATACTAATATAAGATTATAAGCTCTAACCTATAACCATAATTGATTTAAACCTAATTAGGTATTCATAAACATGGAAAAAAAGAAACAAGAAGAGTTGATACTCGAGGCAAAGAACTTCTTCGATGCCCACAGCAAAGAGATAGGACAATCTATAAGAGGCGGAGAAAGAATAATAAGAATAGATTTTCATGAGTTGGCAGAATTCTCCCCTGCACTTTCCGAAAATACCATAGAAAAACCAGAGGAAACTCTTGCTATTTTAGAAACTGCTCTTAGTGAATCAGGGCTTGTAAAAAACCCAAGACTTAGATTTACAGATTTACCAAAAACATCCTATGTAAGAGTAAGAGAAATAAGAGCAAAGCACCTTGATCAGCTATTATGGATAGAAGGAATTGTCCGTCAAGCCTCCGATGTCCGTCCTCAGGTTGTAAACGCCCGATTCGATTGCCCAAATTGTGGCGCAGTCTTGTCCGTTCTGCAGATAGATAATAAATTCAGAGAACCAAGTAGATGTACCTGCGGATGGAAAGGCCCATTCAGAATAATATCCAAAGAAATGGTTGACGTTCAAAGAATAGTAATTGAAGAATCCCCAGACACTCTAGAGGGAGGAGAACAGCCAAGAAGAATAAATATTTTCCTTAAAGAAGACCTCGTCGACCCTAAGATGGAAGAGAGAACAACTCCTGGAAGCAGAGTAAAAATATTCGGAGTTTTGAAGGAAGTTCCAATGCCCCTTAAGACAGGTTCAATATCCACAAGATATGATATTGCAATTGAAGCAAATAACGTCATCCCAATGGAAGAATCATTTGAAGATTTAAACATAGATGAAGAAGACGTAAAACAAATTCTGGAGTTGGCTGCAGATCCTCAGATATTCAAAAGATTATCAAAAAGTATTTCTCCTTCAGTCTATGGATTTGAAACAATAAAAGAGGCAATTCTCCTTCAATTATTCAGCGGAATAAAAAAGACAAAATCCGACGGAGGAAAAACAAGAGGAGACATTCACATCCTTCTTGTTGGAGACCCTGGAGTTGCCAAATCGGTAATGCTTAAATTCACTGCAACAATCGCGCCAAAAGGAAGATACGTTTCCGGAAAAGCAGCAACGGCGGCAGGACTTACCGCAGCAGTTGTTAAAGATGAATTCCTTAAAGGTTGGTCTCTTGAAGCAGGAGCAATGGTTCTTTCCAATAAAGGTATGGTTTGCATAGATGAAATAGAAAAAATGGACGAACAGGACAGAAGTGCCATGCACGAAGCACTAGAGCAGCAGACAGTAACAGTTTCCAAAGCAAACATTCAAGCCTCTCTAAGAGCAGAAACAACAGTTCTTGCGGCGGGAAACCCAAAACTGGGAAGATTTGATCCCCACACTCCAATCCCTCAGCAAATTGACATTTCCCCTGCTCTTCTATCCAGATTTGATGTCATATTCGTAATAAGAGACCTCCCAAATAGAGCCCAGGACGACGCAATTGCCTCCCACGTTCTTCAGGAGCACAAGCAAGAAGTAATACGAGATGTAGTAAATCAAAAACTAATGAGAAAATATATTGCCTATGCAAAACAAAAATTCAAACCTAAACTTACCGATGAAGCAATAGCGGAAATAAAAGACTTCTATCTTAAAATAAGAGGGCAATCAACAAGAACGGACACTGAAATAAAACCAATTCCAATCACCGCAAGACAGTTGGAAGGAATTATCCGTCTCAGTGAAGCACACGCAAAAATCAGACTAAGTGATGAAGTAAAAAGAGAAGATGCAAAAAGAGCAATTGAACTTCTTAAAATCTCAATGATGCAAGTTGGTTACGATGAAGAATCACAATCATTTGACATAGACAAAATAACCACAGGAATTTCATCTTCCAAGAGAGGAAAAATACTTCTTCTAAAAGAAACAATCTCCCAATTGGAATCAAAAGTCGGAAAATTAATATCTCTTGAAGAATTGGATAAGGCAATAGAAGGAAAAATATCCAAAGACGAATTGGAAGAAGGACTAAATCAACTATCCAAGTCTGGGGATATATTCAAACCAAAGAAAGGATACATCCAAAAGATATAACTCCTCAACATGAAAATACAAATTCACAATTACTCAACCGCAAAGGGCGGACAAAGAATAGGAAAATATAGGTTTAAAGAAACAATGAGAAATATAAAAGATATAGATTTTATATCCGATAACACTGAGCAAGCAGCATATACTCATGAAGATATCTCTCAAATATTAGTTATTAATGGAGTAGGATTACATTATTCTTATTCTCCAGGATTAGGCAGTTTCCCAAATGAGAGAGAGGAAATACAAGCATTCGGACAATTTAACGAAATATCTAAGCTCTGTGAAAAACTAAGAGAAAAAGGTCTCCCAGTAAAAAGCATAACGCTTGAGACTAAGTAAATTAAATTCGCAAATTTAATTTACGAGGTGCTCAAGAACCGTATGGTTCTTGACAACACAAAACTTTAAAACCAAATAAAACGACAAAGCAATATAAAAAAGAACATGGCAGAACAACAATTTAAGAGAAACATAGCATACAAGCTAAGAATAGGCTCAGTCGCCACGGGTAAACCAGTATTTGAAGCTGAGAAACTTAAATCCCTGGATATAGACGGAAAACAAATAGTAAGAGTGAACATAATAGCAAACATAATAGATAAATTCATCCAAGAGGGAGAAAAGAAATTCGGCTCTCTAACCATAGACGATGCCTCTGGACAAATAAAATTAAAAGCCTTCGGAGATGATGTAGATAAATTCGCCCAATTTAGTCAGGGAGACACAATCCTTGCAGTTGGCCTTCTAAGGCACTGGAACAATGAAATATATCTCACCCCCGAAATACTAAAGAAGAAGGACCCTTCATTCCTCCTAGTCCGAAAACTGGAAATAGAATCAGAAATGCCAAAATCCCTTGACAAAGAAAATCTTCTCGCCCTCAAAGATAAAATAATAAACATAATAAAAGAGGCAGAAAAGAACGGTGGCATAGACGTAGAAAAAATAATTCTAGACCTCCACGAACCTCCAGAAATAATAAACAAAGAAATAAAGAAACTCCTCGAAGAAGGTATGGCCTATGAACCAAGACCGGGCAAGTTGAGATATTTGGGTTAATTAAAATTTAAATTCTTAAAACACAAATCTTTATAAATAATACTTGCTTTAATACAGAATGAACAATAATTATGATACTCCTGAAAGAAGGGAGCAACACCAGAGGTTTATGAGATCCGTTTTTCAGCAATCTGATGAAGCACTAAGTTCAGATCCATTATCGATAGGTGGTGAAGGATGGTGGCCCCCACCAAAAGAATACCTTGCCAAGCAAGAAAAACCTTCAACTCAAAAATCAGTCCAATAACTACTTCAACTTTCTTACCGCAAGAACAATCGCTGCAATAATCAACAAAGCAAAAGTAATTATAACAAGTAATTTATCATCAAAGTTCTCCATAGCTGCCTGTATAACCAAAACTGCTCCCGCTGGAAGAGCAACTATCTGCACAAGAAGAGGAGCAACATACAATCCAAGAAGAATAAGAACAAAACCTATAACTGCATAAACAAAGAAAGTACTTCTATTGTATGCCTTCATATCATTATCCAAATTCTTACTGCACATATCACATTTTGCTATGCTCTTCGTGCATCCCTTATCATCATACTCATAAACCGGAATACCTCTCTCATTATTACATTTCTCAGTTTGTTCCTGCAGTGCCTTTGAAAATGTGCAATTTCCACATTGTTCATTGCTCAGCCCATATTTTACGGGATATGGTCCAAAATCAGATTGATTGCAATATTTTTCATATTGTGGAGGTTCATATACATAGCTCACAATAAGATTGAAAAGAACAATTACCATAATAGCAATAAACACTCCTAAAATAATAGTAAGAGCAAAGTTTCGGCCCTTCAATTTCTCTCCCTTTTTTAATCCAGAAACCATATCTTCCTCAATGAATTATTGTTTATAAATACTCCGATAACTATGCCTCAAATAATCCAATGTCAAGTATTAAATCGAATACCCAAATCCCTAGATATCCTAATCTGATGAATTCTACCCTGAGAGATAACTCTCTTTTGTTCTCTTTGATTTTATTGAAAGTCGTTTATACTTCATAACCTCTAATCTATTTGCCCACGAACATCAGATAACAATTGTTTGATAAACATTTAAAAACACGGATTTTATATCTTTAACATGGAAGACTATGAAAAACTCCTTGAAAAGGCATATTCAAAGGTAAAAGTAGTTCAGACAGGTTCAGATAGATACAACATTCCAGTTGTAGAAGGACAGGTAGCAGGAAAAAACACAATTATAACAAACATCTCCCAAATTGCTTCCTATTTGAGAAGGTCCCTTGAGCATCTATCAAAATATCTTCAGAAAGAACTTGCAACATCTGGAAAAATAGAAAATGAAAGACTTGTTCTAAACACAAAGCTCTCATCCCAGAAAGTAAATGAGAAAGTACATGCCTATTCCAAAGAATTCGTAATATGCCCAGAGTGTGGAAAGCCAGACACAGAAATAATAACTGAAAAAGGTGTTAAATTCAAACACTGCCTAGCCTGCGGGGCAAAGAGCCCAGTGAGAAATCTCTAGTTGCCATATATAAAAATAAGTATCTCCATCCGCTGAATTCTACTGCATCAGATAATAATTATTTTTCTTTCTAATTCTATTTAATAATCATTTAAACCCCAAATACGAGCAACAATTAACTTTAAAACCCTAACTTGCCGTTTACAATCATGCACTGCCTAAGAATACATCGTTCCTATAGAAGTGTCGTAGCCGTATGCGACAAAGAGCTACTTGGAAAGAAGTTCTTTGAGGGAAAAAGACAACTGGATGTCCGAGAAAGCTTTTACAAAGAAAGAGAATTGGACAGAGAATCTCTAAGAAAATTAATGATAATGCAAAAGATGGAAGACTGCACATTTAACATCGTTGGAGTTGAATCAGTAAGCCTTGCACTGGAAGAAGGAATAATCTCAGAAAATTGTGTTGGAAAGGTTGATGGAGTCCCATTTGCACTCCTTTTGTTATAATCCTGATAAAACAACGCCAATAATTATCATAAACCCCTGAATTCTACTGTATCGGATAATAATTGTTTTTCTTCTTTAATTCTATTAAAAACCCCAAAGCAATAGTTTAAAAAACATCCTTTTTCTTTATATAATATTAACATGGAAACAATAATATTTGAAAATACTTTGGAAATAAGGAAAAATCTTAAAGAGCTTCAGGACAAATTGAAAGTAAAAATAAGTCTTCAGGGAAGAAAAGTAACCCTTGAAGGAGAACCCGTAAGAGAATATGAAGCAAATATCATTCTAGGAGCAATAAACTTCGGTTTCTCAGCAAAAAAAGCTCTAGTTCTCCTTGAGCCAGAGATGATTTTCAAAACACTCAACATAAAAGACTCTACAAAAAGAAAGAAACTCGAAGACGTCAGAGGAAGAATAATAGGAAAAGAAGGACAAGTAAAAAGAACAATAGAAGATGTTTCGGACTGTCTCACAGAACTCCGAGGAAACACCATAGGAATAATAGGAAGTGCGGACAACATAAACAATGTCATAACTGCCCTTAAAAATTTAATAAGAGGCTCAAAACAGGCAAACGTCTATAGATATCTGGAAGAAATGAACTCCTACAGAAAAGACATGGACGATGACCTAGGCCTCAAGACTCCTGGAGAACTCACAAAATTCGAAAAAAAGAAACTCGAAGCAGAAAAGAGAATGAAAGCCAAAGAAGAGAAAGAAGCCAGGAAAGAGGAATAACAGCAATCTTTAAATAACGACTTTATTATCAGTTTTAGTGTTCCCTTAGCTCAGCCGGTAGAGCACATGACTGTGAGACATTCAACTTAAAGTTGATGACATTAGCAGCTCCTTCGGGAAACTGAAGGATGAACAGCGAGTAAATTCAGGGAAACCCCACGCGGGCAATCCTGAGCCAAGCCCTCTAACGAGGGAAGGTGCAGAGACTAGACACTTGCTGCCTAAAGCGAAAGCCAAGGTAAAGGTATAGTCCTACCCTCTAAGCAATTGGAGAAGGTCGTAATCATGGGGTCAGAGGTTCGAATCCTCTAGGGAACGTCGATATTTTCGAGTTACAACTCTATTTTTTATATTATAAAAAATTAAACTATATGTGAAAGAAACTAGAACATATTCTGACAGAAGAAAATATTTTATTGCAGCAGTAGCAAAAAGAAGAAAGAAAGTAAAATTAATGGCTGTTGAACACTTAGGAGGAAAATGTTCTCGCTGTGGATATAATAAATATCCTGAACTTCTAGAATTTCACCACAAAAACCCAGAAGAAAAAGAGTTTAGTATCGCCCTAAGAGGACATTCTAGAAGTTGGGAAAGAGTAAAACAAGAAATAGAAAAATGTGATTTACTTTGTGCTAACTGTCATAGAGAACTTCACGTAGAACAAAGACTCGGAATAATTAGCCAAAGAGAACAAAATCAAAATAAAGAATTTCAAACCAAACTCTGAAGTCGTTTTTTATCTCAAAAACCAATAACCTAAACTCGATAGAATTATCAACCCAATGACTATCCAAATAATAATCTTGTTTTTTCTTTCCCTCTTTTTCCTCTCCTCTGCCTCAGCATATCCTCTCTGAATAGCTCTTTTGTCTTCCTCACTTAACTTACCAACTTTCCCAGAATGAACAAATCTCATCATTCCACCAGTATTAACTTCCTCTGCCATAATTACCCTTAGTTACTTCCCATTATAAATATTATCAAACAATAGATATCTATTTCACTTACTTCTTCTCAATGCATAGGCAACCAATGTAGAAGTATGGTCATGTCCTGGATAAACAACAACGTCTGGATTATTTCCCACAGATTTTAATCTATCAACGAGTCGCATCCCCATTTCAAATGGAATCATCTTATCCCTTGTGCCATGATGTATTTCAATCTCACAATCCTTTAGCCCAGAACCATAATTTTCAAAATCAAAATCTGCTAATTCTCTCCTGTAATCCTCAAGGCAATAGCCCCTTCTTCTTGCCTCACAGTATATATCCTGTGTCGAAGGGCAATTCCACGAGTCAATGGAGCAATCAGAAGGAGAAGACAATAAAACAAGTTTTTTAATTCTTCTTTCCATTCTTGAATCCTGGCTAGCAAGCCATAAGGCAATAATACTGGAAACACTATGGCCTCTTATCTCCAAATTTTTATATTCTCTTGAATAAATCTCATCCAATAATCTCTTTGAATGTTCTCTAATAAAATTGCTCATAACCTTTGGCTCTGGCAAAATTGGAAGTCTAGGAAGAACAAAAGTCAAAGCAGTTTTATCATCAATAAATGCTCTCCTTGTCAAAGAAAAAGTATAGGTCGAAACGGGGAGCAGGGCAAAGTTAAGATTATCTCTTTTTCCTAAAAGATTGTAGTTAAAATAATAATCCGGTGCCGCTGGAATATCAATTATACCCTCCACCTTACGATATATTGTCCCTCCAACCATTATTAGTTTATCTAATATTCCAAACATTAAAATCTTGCAAATATCAAGTTTAAAAATCTATTCTACTATAAATAAAGATGAAATCAAAAGGAAAAGTCCTTCTAGGCCTCTCAGGCGGAGTCGATAGTTCAGTCGCAGCTCTCCTTCTTAAAAAACAAGGCTATGAAGTCATTGGATGCTTCCTTAAATGCTTCTCAGATACAAAAGACCCATTGACAGGAGAATGTTCCTGGGTAAAAGAAAAGCAAATGGCTCAAAAGATTGCCGCACACCTACAAATTCCTTTCAAAGTCCTTGACTTAGAAAAACAATACAAAAAAGAAGTTATTCTCCCGATGATTAGAGGATATTCTCTTGGTTTAACCCCAAATCCAGATATTGCATGCAACACAATTATCAAATTCCCCTGGCTTTGGAATGAAGCCAAAAAACTCAGATGCGATTTCATCTCAACAGGACATTATGCAAGAATTAAAAAAACAAAATCAGGATTCCAGCTTCTTTCAGGAAAAGACAAAACCAAAGACCAAACCTATTTCCTAAGCGAACTCTCACAATCCGATTTAGCTCATACACTATTCCCCATTGGAAGTCTAAAAAAATCAGAAGTAAGAAATATCGCTCGCGAACATAAGCTAATAAATTGGAGCAAGAAAGGAACACGAGGAATTTGCTTTGTAGGAAAAGTAAATATGAAATCTTTCCTTGAAAAAACAATTAAAAGTAAACAAGGAAAAGTCCTAGATGACAAAGGAAACCTCCTAGGTACTCATCCTGGCTCTTCTTTCTACACCATAGGGCAAAGAGTAGGTCCACATATAGGTATAATCCTAAACAAACCAAAAGAACTCTCCCAAACCAAATTATATATTGCAGAAAAGAAAAACAATAATTTGATTGTAGTCCCAGAAAACCATCCTCTATTATCAAAAAAAGAAATTATCCTCTTCAATCCACATTTCATAAATCTGAAAGATAAAATTCCTTCTAAGTTATCTGCTCGCATAAGACATCTCGGACAATTATATCAAGGGAAGTTAATCAAAAAATCAAATAATTTTGTCTTCATCTCAAATAATCCAATTCCCTCAGTTGCCGAAGGTCAATACCTTGTTCTGTACAATAAAGAAAGAGTAGTTGGAGCAGGAGAAATAAGATTGAAATAAGACATCTGTCTTAACTATATTAAGACAAATGACTTAAAAAAGAAAAGTTTATAAAGACAACTGTCTTAATGTAAATAAGACCACAGACTCAAAATGAAAGAACAAAATAAACAAATAATCGATGAAGTGATGGATGAGATAAATTCCTCTCTAAATGACGCAAAGGGAATAGTTTCGCATCAGAGAAGATTAGCCTTCAGCCTTTCATTAGGAACCGCCACATTATTGGAAGAATATCTAACTAGCAAGAATGTTCTCAAACCGGGAGTGAGAATTAATCATCTCTGGCTTAAAAAAAGCAAAGAAAACTTTAAAGAATTATTAAAAAATAAGCTAACAACACCAATAGAAAATATAGAAAACCTGGATTCCATTGTTGAAAAAGCAGGTGCAATAGAAAAAGAAAGAGATAAATTGGCATATGGGAAGCAAATCCCAGAAAAAGACCTAACCGAAAAAATAAATATCTTCTTGGAACTCAAAAAGGAGGTTGAAAATGTATAAATCCTATGCTTCCGCATTCGCATCTTATTTATTGAAAGAGCTTAAAGAGCCAAAAATAATAAAAAGTATTATTTTATTTGGTTCATCAGCAAGAAATGAAGCGACAAAAGAAAGTGATATTGACCTCTTCATTGAGACAGAAAAAAGAGATAAAAATTTTGAAAAAAAGATAAATCAATTAGTTCAGGATTTTTACAGCACAAGAGAATATCTACAATTCAAAATAAAAGGAATTGAAAACCCTCTTCACCTTATAATCGGAAAACTAAATGAATGGAAAGAGCTTAAAAAAAGCATAGAAAGCACCGGAATTGTTCTCTACGGGCAATATCTCTCATCAGAAATAAGTGGGAAAAAACACATTCTAATATCTTGGGATAACATCAAAAAAAACAGAGGTGCTTTCCTGAATAAATTATATGGATTTAAGACAAAAGATAAGAAATACATAGGTTTAATAGAAAAATATAATGGTAAAAAGATTGGGAAAAGTAGTCTAATAGTCCCAATTGAAAATAAAGACGAAATCTTCGAGTTAATTAAAAAATACAAAGCTGATGCTAAGATACTTGAAATTTATTATTAACCTCTCTCTTTTCAAACAAATCTGCCTTGGTGGCACAGAAATACGACTTAAATAATCAATTACTTTCTTTTATCTCTAAATTCCCTTATAATTTCAGTTCCAGTCTTCCCGCCACTAAATACACCTGACTCCCGTATTCTATCTATTCCTTCTGAAACTTTCTTCCTCTTTTTTCTTATTTCTTCCTCTGTTTCCGTAGATACTGATTCATCTGTCATAATAATTATAATACTCCTATATATCTAAATCTTTCGAATAAGTTATCTCCTGCAACTACTCAGGTTTCATCGAACATTAGATAATTATTTGTCTGCATGACTTATCAAAAGGCAATCTTTTTATCCGAAGCTTCACCAAGCGAAGATTAAAGATTTGTCGTAAGCAAATCTTTTTATATCCCCTTACCCTGATATAAAAATGGAATTAGACTATACCATAATAAAAAGAAAGTCAGTTCGAAACTTCAAGGACAAACCCGTAAGCATTAAAGATGTTCTAAAAGCAATCGAAGCGGGGAATCAAGGACCTTTTGCAGGAAACATGAATCACTTCAAATATATTATAATTGAAAACAGAGATAGCATAAAGAAGATGTCCAATATAGCAAACCAGCACTGGATAGCAGAAGCACAAACAATAATACTAATGATTTCCGATGATAGGCACCTTGAAAACATGTATGGGGAGCGTGGCAGGATTTATTCAAGGCAACAGGCAGGAGCAACAATCCAAACAATTCTTTTAAAGCTAGTCGATTTAGGACTTTCCGCCTGCTGGGTGGGCGCATATTCAGATGAACTAATAAAACAAAACCTGGGTATTCCGGGACACATGCAAATTGAAGCCCTCATTCCAGTGGGATATGAAAAACCCGAAAGAGGAGCAGTAAAACCAAGAAAAAAAGCACTTCACACTTCAATGTATTGGGAAGTCTGGGAAAGGTCAAGAAGGCCTGTTCTGCTAAGAGAAAAGCCAGATAAGTATTCACTGGGAAGATATTAGAATTACTTAATTCTATCAATCAAAAAGATATTGTTATCTTAATCCGATGAATTCTACTCATGAGATATTTATCTTTTATATTAACTTAAGTCCTTGAGAGTTTAAGATTTATCTCATAAATAAGTACATCGCACCATCTACCATTTCCCTTTTCTTGATAATCTTTTTCAATTGTTTTAATCAACCTAAAACCCTTGCTTTCCATCACTTTCTGTGAAGAAATATTATAATTAGTAGTCAACCCAATTATTTTTTTCAAATTTAATTGATTAAATCCATAGTCCAAAATAAAATCAATTGCCTCTTTAGCATAACCCTTTCCTTGAAATTTACCTCCAATGATAAAACCTACTTCAGCAGAACTATTCTTTTTATTTATATTTTCAAGCCAAATTGCCCCAATAATTCTATTTTTGTTTAGAACAACAAAAAACTTTCCAGTTTCATTAATCACTCGAACCCATTTCTTTATTTGCAATTCATCAACTGGCTCTCTTAAAGGTTCTATCCACTTTACAACATCTTTATCAATAAATTTAGTAATTTCCTTAATATTTTTAGCATTAAATTCTTTTAACCTAACTCTATTGCTCATAAACACCTTAAAACTATTAACTTATTTAAATTTACTTACAAGGCTCATCTCATAACATCAAACCCTAAATAAGTCGGATAATTCAATATTCCCTTATCATCTCTCACTGGTAAAATGGCGCCCGAAGGCTTCTGCCCTTCCAAAATGGGTCTAAAAAGAATTTCATGCATATCAACCCCTCCATATACTGTAACCGCATCTCCCTCAAGAAGATAATCCTTTCCCTCACTAAATACTTCTTTTCCAGAAGTTACCCAACTCATGCTGGCTTTTACTTTTGTTCCCTTTTTTAATCCGAGAGCCTCTTCGAGTTCCATCCTATTCTAGATTATTCTGAATTTATATAGATTTATATCATTATCTTACAAATTAACTCAGACGAAACAGGATCTCGAGTAATTTCGAAAAGAACCCTCTGCCCCTCTTTAAAATTATATTTTTTAGCAACTTCATCTGGAAAAAGGAATCCTAAAGAACCGTCAAGTTTTACTAATTTAGTACTGTACATAAATATTAATAGGATAACAAGAATATAAATTTTTCTATTGATAATACCCCTTAAAACCCCTAAGAATAAAAAAACTAAAAAAGGCAAAACAAAAAATTGTTCTGTTGTTTTACACTAAACAAGTAAACGCAGTAACCCAAGTTGTTATAAAATCATCAGGTTCATTGGCAATACATCCCGCAGTTGTAAACGCAGTTGTGGCCGCAGCAAGAACATGATCTGGATTATGGTGGGGATTCTTACATGCTTCATCAGCATAAACATTCAAACCTGATAAATAGAAAAATGCAGCAGGCAAGGCTTTTGCAGTTTGCCATCTTCCTATAAATGATTTATCCCCTGAAGAAAAACTCTCCCTAATTCCTTGAATACCTTCCAACATTTGAGCATATTTATTTCTATTTTCCTCAGGATTTCTAAATCCACAATCCTTTCCAATTCCATTTTGCAAAGAAGAACAAATACTATCTAAATATAACCCAGAACCTATTGCAGAAGAAAATTTCTTGAAAGGTAATGGCCAGCTCATTCCTAATTTACTACCTTTGTGCAATCTAGCAATTTTTTCAAAGTAACTCCTTAATTTGTCGGGCATTTTATCAGTTAATTTATTGAATCTTTCCTTATCCTCGTTAATACCCATCAAAACTCCAAAATCGTAAATATTCTTTGCCTTTTGTTCCAAAATAGGCATATAAACATCTGGTTTAGCTCCTCCAATTTGTCTAACATTTTCTGCTAAACTTTCCATTGAAACTGAACCTGTTCCAGCACTTAAATCTCTAATCAAGTTTTGATATAATGATGTTTCTGTTTCAAAGAATCCCGAATAATTTAAAGCAACAAGCCCACAAATTCTTGCACGTTTTGGATCAGAAAGTGGAAGCTTAAATTCTACTTTTGATTCCCTATCAACCAACTTTTCAACTCCTCTAGAAGTAGAATCTCCGTCCACACCTGCCTCAAGGTTGTCAAGCATTAATCTATATCCTCTAAGCATCTTCCCTGAAGAAGCACCCAAAGTCTTTGCAAACATCTTGCTCATTACCCTTACCTTTGTTGGAAGATTGGCAGCAGCTAAAGAAAAATCTCTTGCTCTTCTTGTAATCAAATAGTCTGCTAAATTTTCAGTTTTCTCCATAAAAACTCTCAAATAATTGCATATTTAAACTTTTCTATATGATGTCACTTTACAGTAAATACTAATACATTAAACTTACATTAAACTTACATTAAACTTACATTAAACTTACATTAAACTTACATTAAACTTACATTAAACTTACATAAAACCCCTAAGAATAAAAAAACTAAAAAAGGCAAAAGAAAAAAGAAAAAATTGCCTCTTTTTTTATCGTGTTACAGGAATCATAGAACCTTGGTTCTATTTATCTGAAGACTTCAATGCCCAAATCGGACATCTCGGTTCTCATATTGACTTGCTGCTCTTTCATCTTTCTACCCATAACGTATGGAGATTTAACTCCTGTCATGATAGTGATTACTCGAACTTTGTTCTGGAATTCCTTGTTAACTCTTGCTCCTATGATTACCTGTGCATCAGCACTAAGGTTCTCAGTAACCAATTCTCCAACGCCTGCGAATTCTTCCAACTTAAAGTCAGGTCCGCATGTGATGTGAATTAAAGCTCCTGTAGCTCCCTTGTAATCAACGTCAAGTAGTGGATGTGTTAACGCTTGTTTGACTGCTTCTTCGACTCTAGCAGTTGTGTCAGACTCTCCTACTCCAATAACTGCAACGTCACCATTCTTCATAATAGCGGAAACGTCAGCATAGTCTAAGTTAATCAATGAAGGCAAGGTAATAGTTTCCACAATTCCTTTTATCATTGTACTTACTAGCTCGTTTGCTACTGCGAAGGCCTGCTCCATTGGCAAGTTACCAGCAATATCTACCAGTCTGTTGTTGTCAATTACTATAACAGTATCAACAACTTCTGTCAACTCCTGTAGTCCGAATTCTGCTTTGTCAATTCTAGCTTTTTCACATTCGAAAGGCATAGTAACAACTCCGATAACTACTGATCCTGATTCCTTAGCCAATTGTGCGACAACTGGTCCAGAACCTGTTCCTGTTCCTCCTCCCAATCCAGAAAGAACGAAAACCATATCAGCTCCAGATGCTGCTCTCTTTAATTCACTTAAAGATTCCTTTGCTGCTTCTCTTCCCTTTTGAGGGAATCCTCCACAACCAAGTCCTCTTGTCAATTCCTTTCCGATAAGAATTTTCTCATCAGCCTTTGTAATAGACAAGTGCAATGCGTCCGTATTGATACCGTAGATTGTTGCTCCGCTTATTCCTTTATTGAAAAGCCATGTAATCGCGTTACATCCTGCGCCTCCACAACCAAAAACCTTAATGTTAGCTTTTCCAGCCCTTAATTCATCGAAGTTTATGCTATGTGTAGCAGCATTCTGTATAGCTTCTTTTGCAAAATCCAATACCATCTTTTGTATTTCTTTTTTAACCTCCTTTCATTTCTTATTTAATGAGAAACTGAGATAAACCCAGTTTAAATATTTATTTATGCCCAAAACTATAGAAAAAAACTGAGTTTTTTATGGTTTTTTAGAAAATTTTAAAGGATTTTGTTATTTTTTAGCAAATTTCCACATAAGTTTGAATTGATTCTTATAACTTTCAGCATTATCCTTATTTTTTATAACAACTGCCACAACAGGCTTGGCAGTCCAGATAAGTAAAACGACATTATCTTTGTAAATTATAGTATCTGTAATGCTCGAATACTCTTTAGGATGAAATCTTGCTTCTCCATAATAATCTTTAACTAAATCTGGATTAGCTTTCTTCAATTCTTCATTAAAAATAACCAACGACTTTATTCCCAACTTTATTTTTCTCTTTTGCCACAACTCCCAATAAGCAGGCAATACTTCCCTAAACAAACCAGATACTCCAAAGTCATAATATTCACCATTCTTTCCAATTTCTTCGAGCATTTTATCCAACAGAGAAATTATCCCTTTATTTCCTGAATAAACCGTTATTTCCTGTTTCTCTTTATTTTCATTTAACTTCGCTTTTAGAGCAGGCAAAATAGTTTTAAGCCCTTCTTCTTTATTCCTCAACATATCCATAAGTCTTTCAGGATTAACTGATTCAAAATGTTGTTTCTTTCCCTTGACAATTGAACTAACTAATCCCTTTTCCTGTAATCTTTGAATTATCTGATATGTCGTTCCCCTATGCAAGCCTGTCTTCTTTATAATTGGCCCAGCAAGAGAAGAACCCGTTTCCAATAAAGCAAGATATACTTTTGCCTCTGCCCCACTCAATCCCAATTCTTCCAGAACTTCAATTTCATTCATATCCAATTAACAATTCAACCCTTTTTAATTATTTGTATTTTGTCATCTTAATTAAGACTACAATGGTTTAAATAACACTTGTTTATAAAAATTATATGACAAACAGGAGAAAAACAAAATGCTAAGATACGACCCAGATGAATTAGAATACCTAAGAAAAATAAAACATATTGGAAATGGTTCATCAGTTGAGGAAGTAACAAAAGATTTAGTCGGTCTTGTAACAATTGGTGTTGTTCATGGACCTTTTTGTGTTGGGGCCATTATTGAAAACCCGATAAAACAATTTGATAAGCAATATCCATTTGAAACAGGAGAAAGTGTGAGTATCTGTTATACCTCCAGAGAACCAGATAAAAATTGGGAACATGCATGGAATCATTGGAACGGCAACGAAACATTTTTAGAACGCGATGCAAATCCGACCGAGAGATACTATATCCAACATTATGAGCGAAAAAAAGGAGGCATCTTAACAAGAATTGACTTGTTAACAAAAGAAGAACTCCCTTTTGCATTAAGTGAGATGACTAAACTTTTAAACAGAAGATTAAATCAAGTACAAAAAATATTGTTGTTAGATGATACTATTGACGTAAGAAAAATATCCAAATAATTTATTTACTTGCACTTCCTCTAAGTCTCTTCAGAAATTCTTCCTTATCTTTATAGAGGATCTGTCCGCCTCCAGCCTTAAAATGCCCTCCGGCATTTGAGCCTTCTAATCCTTCAACCAATTTCCCTAGATACTTCCCCACATCAACCTTTCCATCCTGTCTCCTTATGGATATAAAATAATTCTCCCCATCCTGCTTTGCAAATATAAGTGTTTTATCCAATATTTTTTTACTTAATTCATTAACAATTAGCGATTTTACTGGATACTTTGATTCTACTTCCCAGAAATAGTTATCTCCAATAACTTGTTTTTCCTTATCAAATCTTTTCTTTGCATTGTTTAAATCTTTTCTTACTTCCTCAACTGCACTTTCCAATCCCCCTAGTTCTCCAAACTTCTCAGGCAATCTAGAATAAAGATCCATTTCCTTTCCAAGATAATAGGATATAGCCAAGGACAAATCATATTGAAATTCCCAGAACTTGCCATCCATTTTAACAAACTCTCCCTTAAATTCAAACTTATCCCCATACTTTTCATATGTCTTTGTCATAAATTCTCTATTCTTGAAATAGAAGAAATCCGCAAGGCATGCACAAGCAACAAGCCAATCCAATTTTTCCAATTTCTTTGCCTTGGAAAATAAATAATATGAAAGATATGCCCCACAGTTATCCTGCGAATTCATAAACACTGTTTTCTTGGAATTAAAATCATTTTCGCTAGGATGGTGGTCAATAACAAGGATTTCAGAAAACTTTTCGATATCGGTAATAAAACTCTGCTCTCTTAACATTAAATCTGTAAATATAACCCTATTTACCTTGGCTCTTTTAAGTTCTCCAACAAGTTTACTATTCAGGTCTCCATAATTAACAAATTTCAAAAATTCAGGGTTAATTGCCTCATCAACAACCTTCGCAGAAGCAATTCCATCTAAATCAGTATGTGAAACAAGAGCAACTTTTTTGCCCTTTAAACCCAAAACATACTCATCAAATCTCTTCTCACTTCCATATACAAACTCCATCTTATCCATAATCTCCACTGATAAATATAGTATATAAAATTATATCCCTCCATACATTATATAGGCAAACCCTAGTTATCTCCCATATATCATAACTTCATCGAATATTTATATCATTTTTATCATCAAATCTAGATATCTTAATCGGATGAATTCTACTACCTCAGATAACTAATTTTTTATTATTCTAATCCTATATCTTCTCTAGGATTTCAGCCCTAATTCCTTCCTGCCTACAAATTTCCACGAATCGCTGCGCATCTTCAATTGTTCCCGCCACACCCGCGCCATAGTGCATGGGAATAGCCAAATCTGCACTAATAAATGAAGCAACTTCCGCCGCCTCTTCTGCAGTCATAACATATTTTCCCGAAATTGGAAGAAGAGCAATGAACATATTACCATGTTTTCCATACCCTGAAAGCCTTTCCATCTCAGGAATTCTATCCGTATCTCCTGCATGATATATTATAGTTTCCTTCAGTTTAATCAGATATCCAACCCACTGGTCCTTTTTAGTATGGAAGTCCTTATTTAGATTATATGCGGGAAGAGCTTCAATTTTCATATTTCCTATTGTAATCTCTTCTCCCGCTTCAATCAATTCCATCTTAATATCTTTTATCCTAGTTATTTTGCTCTGCACATCTGCAGGACATATAACAACTGTTCCCTCTTTCTTTATTTTTTCTATATCCTTAATACTACAATGGTCATAATGACTATGAGTAATAATAACAAAATCGACTTTCTCCACACTTTGAGAAATATTAAATGGGTCTATTGCAATTCTCTTCTCATTTCCATTTTTAATTGTAATTAAAAATCCTGAATGTCCTAGAAAATCAAGATTCAATCCTTTCTTCAATTCCATGTAGATAAAAGGTACTGAGAGCTTAAAAGCTTAATTGTCTTAAAAGATAAAATAAAAAATAAAAATTTGATTTTTTATAAAGAGTTATCGTCTCTTTTTCTTCTTCGAAGATTTTCTAGAAGTTTTTTTAGAACTTCTTTTTAATTTCTTTGGCATTTCCACTCCTTTTTAATATAAAATATAAGTTGAACTTGTATTTATATCTATGTGAAATTTTCCAAAAAATAAAAAATCAAGTTTTTCTTATCGACGATTAAATTTTATCGAAAAAATTTTATTTTAATTTCTCAACTTCTCTTGCAATGCTCAGAAGTTTACTTTCCTCACCTTTACCACAAAATATCTGCATTCCTATAGGAATGTTTTCTTTCCCTTCTTTTACAATTCCTGCGGGAATACTTATTGCACAAATTTCTGCCAAGTTTGCAGGAATCGTCAATGCATCATAGGCATAATCTTCTTCAACACTCATCTTATCTCCCTCTCCAATCTTCCAAGGAATTCCCGGAACCGTCGGCAATATAACACAATCATAATCTTTGAAAACTCTTTCAAATTCTTCTTTTATTACTTCCTTTACAGCTAAAGCCTTCTGATAGTATTGCCCTGCATGCTCTGCTTTTGTTATTTCACTTCCTCCAAGAATTCTCCTTAGAACTTCTTTACCACATTTATCTTCTATTTTATATCCGTACCTTCTTCCATCAAACTTTCTTGTCCCTGAGAAAAATTCCGAGTAAACAAGAGGATAATATGTCTCAACAGCAAGCTCAATGTACTTTATTTCAATCTCTTTGCTAGTCCATTTTAATTTTTTCTTCATCTCTTCAACTCTATCATCAACTAATTTTTGTATTCTTTTATCAACCCCTTTTATATTTAATATTCCAATTTTTACCTTCCTGGGATTTGACAATTCAATTGCCTTGCTTTCAAATGTCATGGTATCCCTTTCGTCCTTTCCTTTTATTACCTCCAACAAAAGAGCAACGTCTTCAACGTTATTTCCAATTGGTCCCACTTGGTCCAATGACATAGATAAATCAATTAACCCATATCTGCTCACAAGTCCATAACTTGGCTTTACACCAACAACACCACAATGACTGCTTGGATTTCTTATGCTCCCCCCAGTATCACTTCCAAGAGCCATATCACAGAATCCTGCCGCAACTGCAGATGCACTTCCGCTGCTTGAACCTCCAGGAACTCTTCCGAGGGCTCTAGGATTCTCAGCGCATCCAAATGCGCTCTTCTCTCCAGAACCTCCAGCACAAAACTCATCACAATTTGTCATTCCTATTATTAATCCGTCCTCTGCCTTTATTTTCTCAATCACCGTCGCATCATAGGTAGAAACATAATTTTCCAAAACCTTGGATGCACAATTTGCAATAAGTCCTTGAACGTTTATTGCACTTTTAACAGCTATAACTTTCCCATATAACTTTCCTTTCTTTCCAGTTTTTTTGACTTTCTCATCAATCTCCCTGGCTTCCTCCAGTGCTCTCTCATTAACATGTAAAATAGCATTTACTTGTTTGTTTTCTTTCTTTATCTTATCCAGATACTTTTTTACTTTGTCTTCAACTAATCCCATAATTAACATATAAAATCAGTATTATTAAATATTTACCTTAGTTGGGGTACTCTCTGTTTAAACTTTATACTTTGATATTTCTCAGGATACTTTTTCTTCAATCTCTCTGAAACTCTTTCAAACTCTAGATTATTCCAAGATTCATAATTTTTATAAGTATTCTCGCTAGAACCTCTATAAAGAACCGATGACATCACCCCTCCAAAACCATGCACTTCGGCATATCTTTCAATTTTACCCTCCAATGGTAGACCAAAAAGTTGTCTAAATGGTTTTTCAATTTCTGGAGGCAATTTTACACTTTCTTCTTCAACAACATCCAATGTTTTCCTATCATAATCAGTCCAAGAGTATAATCTTTTGTGCATTCCACTAATTTTTTTAGTATCCACAATTAAGGTATAAACTCCTCTTGCCCTTCCATTCCTAGGCCAAACACTTCTCTTAACTAACAGCCCATCCAATCTATTATCACTGGTTATCTCAATTTTTTCATGTCTCTCTGCCACCTCTAAACCCCTAAAAGAAACCTCTCCACATTTCTCACATTGATATCCTTGAACAGTAACTGGTTTAGTCATTGCAAAAGACGCTCAATTTACTTTATAAATAATATTACACTAAAGTATACATTTAAATCACCATTCGATATTCTTGACGGGCTTTTTAACATAAAGAATTTCCTGCAATTCATAGAACTGCATTGTTGCTTCCATTTGGTCATCGAAATACCTTAGCTGATAATCCCTGTCATCCTTGTCAAACAGCTCAATTGCCATTTCCTTTGTTGTCCCGTGGTCAATAAGAACATAATGACTGTCCACCTCAAAGTCCTTTCCATCTATCTTTATCCTATCTCCCTTCTTTACCTTTATTACTGGTTTACTCGCCTTTATCTTTGGAGGCTCATCATTTGCCCCATTTAGAACATTAGAAATCTTCTCAACCTCTTCCTCTGCCTCATCCAACTCTTCATCCAAATCCTCTTCGCCCTTCTTTTTCTTCTTTTCCTTCTTAGGCTTGCTTGGAGCATATTCTACATCTTCATCATCTGCAAATGCATCATCCAAGGAAGCTCCGCCGGAATGTTCATCTTCTTCCTCTTCATCCTCATCCTTCTTGCTCTTCTTTATTATTTTCTTGTTTTTTTTCATTTTTAAGTTTTCTACCTACCTAGAGTTTCTTTTCCCAAAAGAAACTGTAGTTGCCATACAATGAAAAGAAAAAACGCATTTATAAGCATTTTGATATTGATAATTACCCTATAATTTAATCTCAATTTAGATATCAAAAATAAATATCTCCATTAGATGAATTCTACTACAATAGATAACAACCTTTTTTCTCTATTTTTAATAAAACTACTCATAGATAACAACCGTTAATCACAATATCTACTTTCATTCCTTGGGTCCTTCCAATCGGGAGAATGAGATATTATATCTGAAATAGGTTTTATCTCCTTTACCTGCCCATTCACACAGCTAACAACAACATCCAAACATTCATTGGCATCGTTGCAAACTGCTCTTGTCCAGGTATAATCCAACTTCTCCTCAACAACATCTCCTGTAACGGCAGAGTTTGAACTAGCAAATAATAAATCACTATAATGTCCCATTAGGAAAGATACAACTAGTAAAATAATAAACACAATTGCTATTTCTAATTTTCCCATAAAACGCGTCAATTTATACCCTTTAAATAGGTTTCTAAAATTTCATTCCATACTCAAAAATTTATTAATATAAAACATAATTTTGTCTTTTTGCTCTGAATTTATTGAAACCTCTTCTCCGTAACTTGTAGGTTTGCTAAATAAAATTCCTTCTTTTTTTAATTCTTTTCCCATTTCTTTAACTCTCCCCCTTATTTCCATGGGAAATCCTTTTGGTAAGTTATCAAAAGATGTATGACTATGATTAAATTTTCCAAGACGAGATAATTTATGTAAAATCTTACCCTTTATTTCTTCATCACCCCACATTCCGATTCTTTCCTCCTTTAGACAAGTCCATATAGATATACTTTGAACAGTTAAGTTTATATACCTTTCTATTTTATACTTTCTATGGAAGAAAAATCATTAATGATAAAATTTTTAGGAGAAAATCCTGTTTTAAAAATTGTAGACTTTTTAATAGAAAGCAAAGGGCTTGATATGAGTAAGAAACAAATAATAGAAGGAGCAGAAATATCAAGAGCGTCTTTATTCAACTACTGGGAACAAATTGAAAAGCAAGGAATTGTAATTGTAACAAGAAAATTCGGAAACACAAAACTTTATACATTAAACTCAAAAAATCCCATAGTAAAAAAATTATTAGAATTAGAAAGTGTATTAATCGCAAAAGCAATAGATAGTCATAAATTAGTTAAAATTGAAGCATAATTAAATTAATTATATTATAAAAGACCTAAACTCTTAGATATCATGATCTAATGAATTCTACTCAGTAGATAACAACTGCTTTTCTCTCTTTAATTTTATTAAAACGACCTAAGAAGAGCTACCAGCTCTTCTTCTCGGCAATCAAGAAATCGTCATTTTTATCGGGCGCATTCTCAAACATTCTCTTCCTAAATTCACAATTATTATCGTTTGGACTCCTAGAACCTTTGTTAAAGGTTGTAGCCTCTTTTCTAAATCCTCCAACCTTGCCCTCTATCTTCTTTTCCTTCAACTTAACGCTTTCCAGAGATTTTCCAAATTTATCAAGAATCTTCTCAGCTTGTTTTCTTATTGCTTCCTTTTGCTGTTCTTCCATTATTATCAAGGATAAAAGGAATTTATAAATCTTTATTTAATCTTCTCGGCAACATTATAAGAATCTAAGAACATTCTTTTCATTATCTTCGCAAATGGTTTATCTCTAATGAGTAAAGTAACGTTTGATTTAATTAACCCAATCATTACTTCATTATCTCGTATATCCATTGCTATTCCCTCATTGTCAATCTTCTTCATATCTTTATGAATTTTAGCCCATTTCTCAACAGTTTTCTTTGTATTTTCATCATATCTTACCAAAGACTTTATTTCTACTTTCTTTCTTCTTTTTTCTTTATGACTTCTTTCCCACTCATCCCTATATTCAGAACTCCATTTGACTGAATATTCTATTTTTTCTGTATCTTTCATCTCATGCAATATCTTGTAAAATGCTTTTTGTCCGACTCCCAATGAAACTGGATTTTTGTCCTTAATATCGTACATCTTCTTTAACTCAACAACCTTTCCCTTTAGTTTATTTAACGAGTTTTCCCTTTCCTCAATACTTTTCATAAACTGCTCAGGACTAGTTGGAGCAAATTTCTTTGTTTTCTCAGGAACAACAATAACAAATCCCTTATTTATCAATGAGCCTAGAACATCATATATCCTAGAGTAAGACACCCCACTATTCTTGCTTGCTTCTCCTGCCCCAATTTTACCAAATTTTAGTAAAGCCTCATAGACTTTTGCTTCGTTCTTTGTTAGTCCTAATTCCAATAATTCTTCCATCCCCATACTAAAAGTCATTTATTATTAAACCTATCTATCACCACCCTACTTGGGGTGTCATAAGTTTATATAAGGGATATTGTTACCATTATTAAGTAATAAAATTACTTAGGAAAAAATAAAATGACAAACAAAAACAAACTAAACTGGAATGAAGTTGAAAGCAAGATAAAGTCAGAGCTAGATAAATCTAAAGCAATAATGACTTTTGCAACAATAGGCTCAAGAAACATAGAGCATGATATTGATTTAATCATAACAAAGAACCATAAGAGTTCTTCAAAAGAGTTCTATCAGGAAATTCACCAATTCTTCGAAGCAATGAATAAATTTGTTTATTCAAAAACAGGTGGAAAAGCAATAAGATTCGCAAGTTTCACAGAACAATTTAGCGCAATAGCTCTAGCAGGATATAACTCAGAAACAGACATCGCTTTTCACACTATGATTTATACCTCATATCCTCAAATAGAATCAAACTGGGCTGGAAGCTTTGTCAATGGAATAACTACAAACCACGTTCTAAAGAGTCAGGCATTCATTAAAGGAACATTGGAAGATCTAGCAGATAAAGAATTTCAAAAATCAAAAAAGTCAGACCCTCTATTTGTAATGCTCTATGAATATGATAAGTTGAACTCTCTTCATCCTGAAAATGTTCTAGTTCCAGCAATGAACCACTATCTAGATTATATTCAGAGAAAGAGACTTGGAATTGAATACAAGAGCGCAAGCACACTAGACGAAGTAAAAAACAAATTCTATGATCTCTGTGATACATTGGATAATTTCAACAATCAAAAGGAGGGAAACTAAAATGACACTAAAAAATGTACTAAAACGAGCAATACCTAGTTTAATGTTGACTGGACAAATCGCTGCAGTAGCCTGTGGAATCTATGGAGCAAAAGAAATATATGAAAGTAAGAAAGTGGAAACAGTAGACGAAGTAATAAAGATACAAAGAAAAATGGTTTCTTTACCGAGAACGAGCAAGGAATATCTTGACTTACAAATTCAAGAAAATAACATGCTTAGAAATCAAATTACAAGCAATGCCTATCAAAGAAGAGCAACAGGATCAAACTGTATGATGTGCGGCGGGATTTGGATAGCTGCGTTGGGGGCATTAAATGCAAATAGAAAATTGTATAAATAACAGAATAAGTACTATCCCACAAACTTAACTTTTATCTTCCCTTTAGCCTCATCAAACTCCAAGATAGAATACTCCCCTTCATGCACTGCCCCGGGATTTAAGCAAAGAGTCTTTCCAATTTTATCAGTTCCCTTTCCTTCATGAATATGCCCTCCTATATGCAAAACAGGTTGATATTTGTCGACAATTTTTCTTATCAGTTTAGAGCCATAATGTTCCCCTTTTGCTTTTTTAGGTGCATCCTTTGAAGTAATCTTATCCAATTTAGTATTAAAAGGAACATTGTGAGAAACAAAAATAACTTTGCCTTCTTTGTTCTCCTTTTTAAACCTATTAAACAATCTTCCCAATATCATTTTATGTTTCCTAAATGCTCTGCTTCTTACTTTTCCAGGAAAAGTTTGTCCATAAGCACCAATTAAAATTAAATCGCTAAACTTGATAAAATCATAATCAAATCTCTTTATGTTTTTGTACTTTTTAATCATCTTGTCAAAGAAATCTTGTTCATACCATTTCCAATGATTTTTCTGTTTTAAGTCGAGAACATCATTATAGCCAATGTAATCCAAATTTCCAACAACTGTAAAAACGGGAACTTCAAGATTATTCAGTTCCTTCAAAACTCGTTCTCCTAGCTCTAAGTCTCTCTCGACTAATTTTCTTGTTTTATCCTTTCCAATAATTTGCCAAAGTTCAATCTCTTTTCCATAACAATGCTTAAACCATAGTTTTCTATATACAAAAGGACAATAATCACCAACTGAGATAATCATGTCTATTTTATTCTTCTTAATAATACCTTTAATTCCTTCAAGAAGCCTTCCATGAAAATCCCCCAACACCAATATCTTCATTACACTAATGATTAAAACATGCTTATAAAATTATGCAGCACAAGCCCCTGCTTGATAACTTCCCGGTTGACAAACACTACAAGTTCCGACTGCTTTCCCATCTTCATCCGTTTTCTTCTTAACTTTTCTCGCCCTTTCGCACTTAACAACTTCATCAGCCCAGGAATAATCGAGCTCTTTTCCAGTAATTCCTCTCCATATGGCATATGCTGCCCTATAAACCGGAGAATTTCTTATTGCAATTGTATTTTCCTCTTCAGTTGTTGGGTCCCTTCCATTTTTATTTCTAAAAAGACAAATACCTACGCAATTCCAAGCCAGCTGATTTTTATAATATCTCTCAAGAGATTTTGGAGTACTTGGATCACTAAGAAAAGGTTTTACAATCTTAGAAAATGCATTCCCTTTTTCTTTCGAAGGCCCAAGAGAATATGCATAAACCATCGGCCAATACTGATCTGGATTATCCCTCATCATCTCCCATCTATGCTCATTTATTATTCTAGTATGTTCACTTCTAGCCCTTTCCAACTCTTTACCAGAACATATATTTTTTTCCAATAACCAGCTTTCAACTTTATTCCTCATTTCCTCATGCTGTTCATTTGAAATATAACTTTGATATGGAACCCGATAATTAATAGAACTCTGCCTCCTTGATGCCGATCCTTCGACCTTCCCTTCCAATGTTTCGCCTTCTGCCATATTCCTTCATGGGCAGGCGTCGTCATAGCTTTTACCTCTAGGCGGCGTCGCTCTAATTACAAGAAGCAAAAACTCTTTTTAAACCTAATCAATATATCTCTCTGAGGAGATATGCTCTCACTAAATTCAATGGGTTACTATACTTTAGAAAATAATAAAACTCATAGATATCTCAAATACAATCTTGCTCATCTCGATAATATTTAATCAATAAACATCAGATACCTATATTTTATTTATACTCTATCTAGGGAAGATTTCATAGAAGAAACCGTTAGGTGTCGTGTATTAAGGTGTAAGTCTATCTCTGTCTCTTGGGAACAGAACTGCTTCTCTTATATTTGCCAATCCCAAAATTAACATAGTTATTCTTTCAACTCCAATTCCAAATCCTGCGTGAGGAGGCGCACCATATCTGAAAGATTCAATATACTTCTCAAAATTATCAGGATTCATTCCCTTTGCCTTAAGTCTCTCAATTAATAATTCAGGAATATGAATTCTCTGTCCTCCAGATGATATTTCCATCCCTCTGTATATTGCGTCAAATCCTCTGCTAGAATCTTTTCCCTTTGGCATTATGTAAAATGGTTTTCCTGCCAATGGCCAATCATGAACAAATACAATTGTCTCTGGAAACATTTTTCCAAGTTCCTGCTCGCTCTCTCCAGATAAATCGTCCTTCCCAACGTGTGCCTTTCCCTTCATCATTTCAGCAACTTCCTTGAATGTGAAATACTTAACATCTGGAACTTTCAATTTAACTCCAAGCAATTCCAATTCCTTTGCATTCTTATCCAAAACTTCTTTTACAATATGCTGCACTGCCCTTGCCAAAACATCCATTACCACAAATTCATCCGCAAATGCCTGCTCATAATCGAATTGCCTGCTTTCATTCAAATGTCTTACAGTATTATGCTTCTCCGCTCTCCAAACAGTAAATACGGCAAATACTTTTTCCATTGAACATGCCAACATTTGTTTATACAACTGACAACTCTGAGACAAATAAACTTCCTTTTCAAAATACTTCGCCTTGAACACTTCAGTTCCGCCTTCACTGCTCGCACTTATTATGGAGGGAAACTGTGCTTCTATTGCTCCTTCCTTTGTCATAAACTCGTGATATGCCTGCACGATTGTGCTTTGAACTTTAAATATTGCCTGTGCCCTTCTTCTGTGCAAATCCAAAAATCTATAGTCCAATCTCTTTGGAAGCTCTGTTTTAGAAAAGTCCGAAACGTCTATTGGTAAAGGATGCTCTGCTCTAGCCAATACTTCAATACTCTCAGGAGCCATTTCTCTTCCTCCAGGAGCTTTAGCTGCTTTCTTTATCTTTCCCTTAACAACAATAACGCTTTCCCTTGGAATTTTACCCATTAACTTAAACACTTCATCATTTGTCTCCCCTCTAAATCCAGTAATCTGTATTTCTCCAGTCATATCTCTTAGAACAATGAACTTTATTTTTCCCAACTCTCTATCATCATATATCCATCCAGCAATTGTTACGCTCTTCCCATCATCCTTCTCACTAATCGAATTAATGTATGTTCTTTCCTTGTTCAACTTAACCAAATCAACTTTATCTTCATATGTTTCTGCCATTGTTTTGTTAGAAAACCAGTGTTTTTAATTCTTTTTATTCACTGCTTTTTTTATTTTACCAGCAATCTCTTCCATTTCTTCCTTAGAAAGTTTATTTTTCAACGGATGAATTGGAACCTCTCCCAAACCATCATCTCTCCTTCTTGGCATTAAATGAATATGTGTATGCTCCACCCCAATTCCCGCAACAACCTCTTCAACCCAATCAGTTTCAAAAGCTTCTCTAAGAACATTGGCAAGATAATGAACTCTTTCAGTTAAAACACCATATTCTTCAGAAGACATATCCCAAAGCCATCTTGAATGATTTTTTGGAACAACCATTATATGCCCTGGAGCATAGGGATTAATATCAAGAAAAGAAATTACATTTTTATCTTCATATACTTTATAACAAGGTATCTCTCCCTTAACAATCTTGCAAAAAATACAATCTTTTTCCATCAAAAACAAAGAAAAAACAACTAATTAAATCTTATCCAAATCTATCAAAATCACTTAATCCATTAAAACCAAAACATTTATATATAATTACGTATTATTACGTAATATGGAACTAATAAGCAAAGTAAGTAAGGGAACACGCATGGACCAGATTTATCTCCCAAAAAACAGAACAGGCATGCCTGCCGGACAATATGTGATTGTCTCTTCATTAGAAGATGGATTAATAAAAAATAATGAGTCTAAACCATTCTTCCGAGGAATAGATAGCATTGAGCCATTGAAATTAATGATTATTAAAAATATTTTTGAAATCCTAGAAAAAGAAAACCCTGAGAATATTATAATTACTGGCTCTTTCCTAGATAGAGGATTTAGATTTAATGACATAGATATATTGTTCGTGAAAGAAAATAATCCAGATATAAAGAGATTAAAAGAAAAAATAGAAAATATTGGAATAAAGGCACATCTTATTCCAATTGAAAATAAAACTCTAATATCTGGAATATCAACAGACCCTCTATATAGTATGATGCTGAGCAAATGCATATCAAAAAAGAGAATTATCATCAATGAAAAAAGAAATATAGATTACAAGCTTCTTGACCTGAATTTATTGAAAAGTAAATCCCTAATTGATAATTTTGATATTCTAAATGGAGAAGAGAAATATTATCTAACTCTAAATATGATATCTATCCTCCTTTTTGTTCAAAATAAGAAACTAAGCAAGAAATTAGTTGAAGATTCAATTGAAAAAACTTTTAATATTGAAATAGAGAAAATAAAGTATAACTTAATTGAAAAATCTGAATTTATCAAAAAATATAAAGAGATTTATAAAAAAACATTTAATTTAATTATGGGGAATATCAAATGAACCGAAATAAGCTTCTTGATTTATTTATATCTAACCTCTCCAATGTGGTCATACATAAGATATTGGAAAAAGCTACAGAAAAGCCAGAAATTGCCAACGTCTATGCTAAAGAGATGAAGAACAGCAGAGAAATAAGTAAAAATTACAGAGAAAAGATTAATCCCCTCAACTCCTCCTTACCCTTGCCAGATATAGAATATATAAAAACCAAGATAAAAAGAAAAGTCCAATCAGAATTGCTATTGAGAATCGCAAAAGGCTACACAAACATCAATTTAAATGAAGTAGATGAAGAAATTGATAAGGTTTTAAAAGAATTTAAAATTATTTAACCAATTTGCCTAATATCTCCATCGCCTTCCTCTTATCAACACTAGCCCCTAGCTTTGCAATGATAAGGCCCATGTAAGCCCCTGCCCTTAGTCCAGGTTTCTCTTTCACAATTCCAACAATTGCTTCTTCCAAAGCATTGTCATCTACCTTTTCCACCTTAACTGCCTCCTCTAATGCAATTCCCTGAACCAACTTCAAAAGTATTACCTTAACATCTCCCTCTTGTATTTTACCCTTAACCAATTCCTCCAAAACCCTCTCAAGAACTCTTTCATTAAGCATTTCTTTTACCTGTTCCTGTGTCTTCTTCATTTTGCTTGCAAACTCACTTGGCCACAATATAATCATCTTTGCGATGAGATTAGCATCCTTACTGTAAACTTTCATTAGAGTTTCAAACTCATCAACATTTCCATCCAATACTAAATTAATCATCTCATCATTCAATCCCTTCTTCTTCAGCTCATCCCTTATCTCTCTCTTTAACTTAGGAAGATTTTTCTTCAATTCATTTATCTTATCTCTTCCAATTCTAAGCAAAGGCAAATCAGTTTCAGGATACATTCTTGCACTTCCAGGCATTGGTCTATTGAATTTCGTCGTCCCATCTACCAATGTTCCTCTTACTTCTCCATTTGTCTTTCCCTTCCCAATCTCCTCCTGCTGCCTTAATATTTCCAAGTCAACAGTTTTAATCATCATCCCAGGTTCCTGAAATCCTTTTATCTCAACCCTATCGTGTCCTTTAATGGAAACATTAACGTCCTGCCTTATTGTCCCTATCCCTCTCTTCACTTTACAAGCTCTAAGTATCTCTCCAATCTTTAATGCCGCTTCTTTTATCTGCTCAGGACTTGCCATTTCAGGTCTAGTCATTATCTCTACAAGTGGAATTCCCAGTCTATCCAATTTCCATACTTTTGTTTTCTCATCTCCCTCATCGTTATCGCTTGTTCCTGGTCTTGCCGAGTCTTCTTCCAATGCCAATGTATCCACGGTAACTTTCCCAAAACTCGTCTCAATGAAACCATCATGCGCAAGGAGAAATGTTCTCTGGAATCCAGAAGTATTAGAACCATCAATAACCGTCTTTCTCATTACCTGAGTACAAGGATAAATCTCACAATTTAGAAGAAGAGCAATTTTCAATGCCTCATCCAATGCCTCTTGATTTATTAAACAAGGCGGAGATTCATCAAGCTCAACTAAACAACAATTATCCTTATATCCTTGATAAATAAATTCTCTCCCCAACTTCGCCTCATGCTGAACTGCCTCATCAATTTTCCCAGTTTCTCCAGCAATCGCATGCAACTTTCTTTTTATTTCATAATCTGGTTTATCCTGTTTAAGATATCCAGGACATTTACAAAACAACTTCCCAGAATCCAACTGCTGATGTATCTCCAGTCCAGACTTTAATCCTACTTTCACATAGTCTATTTTTTCATTTTCTGACATAATTATCTAAAAGGAAGAGGGTTATTAAAAGTTTTTATTTATTGTAAGGGCTTAGAACTGTAAAGCAAAAAAAGAGATATATAATAATCTTCCTTCACCTCTAATCAATAATTATCTCAAAATATTAAATTTTATCTAGGATAAAATTAAAAACAATAGAATATATCTATTTTATCTCAATCTTACTTTTTAATACTAATCTTTTATTATTTATTCAGATAATCTGCAAACTTACCTCTATATTGATGATTGGAAAAAGCGATTCTTAATTCTCCGTTTGCATCCGGAGAAATCAAAGCACATTTGCTAGAGGGAAAATTTTTCTCATATAAATCAATTTGGCGCTTCGAACTTCCACCAAGAGAAGACGGACTCGACTTTACCTCTGCAACAATTCTCACATCTCCTTTTTCAGCAACTATATCTGCCGCGCCCTTTCCAGAAGGCAGAAAAACCTCCGTACTAACTCTATATCCTTTTTTCCTAAGCATCTCTGCTGCCCTCTCTTTTATTTTGTCATGCGCATCCATTATAACTCTCCTCCCAATCTCTCATTAAACTCTCCAGCAAAATTTGTAAGCATCTTTTCTTTCACATCCTTCTTCCACCCATAATGCCCAAGAACCCACCCTAATTTGACAAGAGCAGTTTCCGGAAGCATGTCCTCTAAGAATATAACGCCTGCGCCTGATATGTCTCTTAAATTACTATAAACATAGGGACTTACTCTTCCATAAATCGTCTGCGGAGTCATACATACTACAAGCCCATTATGTATTAGCTTCTTTAGCTTAGGAATCCAACTATCATTAGAATCTGATGAAGCGACATGCCCGAGTCCAGTTCCCTCAATCACAACCCCTTTGTACTTTAAAGCATAATAATCTAATATCTCTGGACTTTGTCCTGGATAATATTTAATCAGTGCAATTTTATCTGTAAACTGAGCATCTAATTCTGTCTTTCCATTGTGTACTTTTTTATATTTAGATAAAAACTCGACTTTATCGGGAAATACCTTGGCAATTGGTTCAGCATTAACCGGCTTAAAAGCATCTCTCCTAGATGAATGCAATTTTCTAACCTTCGTTCCTCTGAGAGCATAACAATAATCATCATTCGTTGTGGCGTGTCCAACTAGCATTACCTCGGCACAATCAGAAATCGCCATTCTAGCAGCACATTGTAAATTTAAATTGGCATCACTGCTTGCTCTATCAATACTCCTTTGAGAATATGTTAACACAACTGGTTTATTCAAATTTCTCAAAAAGAATGAAAGCGCAGCAGCAGTGTAATGCAATGTATCTGTCCCATGAGTAATAAGAACGCCTTTTATCTCATCATCGTCCAGCATCCCCTTAACCGCTTCAGCCATTTTTATCCAGTGGCTACTGTCCATAGATTCGGAAGCAACCATAAAGGGCACTTCAATTTTCTTTACATTGACAGTTTTATAAATCTCTGGATAAAACTTAGCAAACTCACTTACATTTGTTAGAGGTTTAACTCCTCCAGTTTTAGGATCTAATTTAGAAGCAATAGTTCCGCCAGTCATTATCAAACCAATAAATGGCTTATCCTTTGATTTAGGAATATCAAATTCTTCTCTTTCTTCCTCTTCAAACTTCTTTAATACCCTAGAAGCGAGTATATTTTCCTTGGGAATTCCAATATTATACCCTGATTTTAACTTCAATAAAATTATATCCGAGTCAGGGCTTTCAATTACAGTTCCCTCTTCCTCTTTCAATGCCAATCTTAATTTAACATAATCTCCAGGATTAAAATTCAATTCTGCCATAAAAGTATATAGATAAATGATATAAAAACGTTGCTAATTATACCTAATCTCCAATAATAATTATTTTCCAGCCGTAATAACACTCAAATTGTTGTACATTAGATATTTATTTTCTTTACAAAGATAATAAAGATTTTAGCATATTCAAAGTAGTGAAAAATAGATAAAAATCTTTATATACTCATAAGTGCTCCAATAAGAATGAACAAGTGGATAGAACTATTGCTAGGATTAATTTTTGTAATCGTAGCAGTCGTAGTTTGGATGCAAGACTTTTGGGGCATGGGCGCCGCAGCACTTGCCGTCTTTAAGGGCGGTATTGTTTGGGCAGTCATAGGCCTTGGATTGCTTTTCATCCTTCTCGGCATCTCAGATTTGAAAGAATAAATAAACATTTAATTTTCTTTTTATTTTATTATTCCTAATTTATAATCTTTATTATATAATTTATAAAAGAATTTAATGTTGAAAATACCCTCTCCTCTGTTTAAGATTTTTACTTAAAAATCTTTAATATCTTGAAGATAACTGTGGCTTTGAAGTTATTATTTTTATTTACTACTCTAATGTATTCAACAATAGCTATATACTCTTCTTCTCTTTCTCTCTAATGTCAAACTGTAAAATATGCGGAGAAGAAAACTGTAAGAAGCATTCTTTCCTTCTAGGAAAGGCAAAAACAATAACTGAATTCTCGGGCTCTTCCCCCCCAGAAATATTCGTAGGAAAATGGAACTATCCGAATGTCTACACAGGTATATTGAGCCCACAGGAATATGGAAACACCGAGCTTTTATCTTCAGCAGAACTCTGGCACGAGAAAAAGCTTCCAATCCCCACAATTCTCAACATGAGAAACAAGCTAATTTATGCAAGAACACAAAGCAACATAAAAAATCCAAATACAAGCTTCCTCGGAACTATGCAAGAAGTAGCAATGACCCACAAATCCATCTCCGCAGAATACAAATTAAAGAAACCAATAAGAGAACATGATGAAAAGGACTCAAGAGTCCCTCTAATAAGCCATGCAGCCCCTCTTGATCAAGTAAGATTGCAGGAAAACCCTCTAATTAAACCAAAAATAGACTATCTTGTTAATGATAGTGAAGTAAAATCAGGCATAGCAATAAAAGAACTAGACAAAGCAGGGATTCCAACATCCAATATAGTAAAAATCCTCTCCTCCGGACTTCTAGGACTAAAAGCGAACAGAAAACTTGTCCCAACCCGCTGGTCCATCACTGCAGTTGATGATACTCTGAGCAAAGAAAAACTAAAAAGAATCAAATTCTTTCCCGAAATCTCTCAACCCGAAGTATTTGCAGCAGAATACCTTGGAAATAATTACAATTTTCTTCTTCTCCCAGATAAATTCTCCTTCGAAGTAATAGAAATCTCCCTTGGTAAGGGAAATGTCTGGCAGGATTATGAATCCTTCCTGGGAAGAAAAGGTTATGCAGATTCTGTAACTGGAGCATACTATGCAAATAGGCTTGCACTAACAGAATACCTTGAAAAAATCCATAGGCAATGCTCCTGCCTAGTCATTAGAGAAGTCCGCCCAGAATATTATGCTCCTCTTGGCGTTGGCATCCTAAGACAAATATCAAGAGAAGCCTTTTCCCTTCCTTCAACAAAATTCAATTCAACCCAAGAAGCCCTAGCAGATATCCAAACCCGTCTCAAGATTCCCGTTTCCAACTGGACAGATAAATCAATTCTTCTAAAGAACCATGGCAAACAGAAAAAATTGTTTGAATTCGTATAAAATAAAGCCCAATTAGTACAAGAAATTATTATCTTAATCCGATGAACTCTACTACAACAGATATCAATAGAGTTCTTAAATCCCAAATAACAAAATTCCCTATTTTTGTTAACTATTTTACATTAACATTATAAACAAAAGGAACAGATAAACTCCATGGTAAACGTACTAAAAGCTGGGGGCTCATCCTTGGCGTCAAGAGAACTGATAGAACACTTTCTATTAGATTGCGTAGCGATTAACCCAGACAACAGATACCTTATCGTTTCCGCTCCCGGAAAGAAAAACATCTGCGATAAAACTGAAAAGAAAGTTACTGATTTGCTAAAGGAAGCCGCAGAAAAATATAGGGGAAGAAATGACTCTATTCCCATAAAATATGTAAAAGAAAGATTTTTAGATTTATATCCTGATTTTCCAGATGTACAAAAATTATTAGATAATAAAATATTCAGAGCAAACGACGCCCCTCCAGTAAGATATCAAGACCAGGTTGCCCTCCTTGGAGAATTAATCCAGGCAAATGGAATAGTAAAGGTTGCCAATAAATTAGGAATAAAAGCTGTGCTTGCTCTTCCAGAACAAATTAATTTCATCCTTGAAAGCGATAGAGGTTTCCTTATGCCAAATCATCTCTGCTATCCAATGATAAAATCAAGACTTGATGAATTAACATCAAAAAATCCAAATTCCCTAATTGTAATACCTGGATATTATGGAACTCTTCCAAATGGCATTTTAGCAACAATGGAAAGAGGAGCTTCAGATATAACAGGTTCTGTAATTGCTAGAGCAGTAAACGCAGAAGTTTATCAAAATTGGACTGACTTCGCACTACATGTAATAGATCCAAAGAAAGTTCCAAACGATAGAAAAATAGAATGTATCACAAGAGAAGAAGTAACCGAACTCGGAGGTTCGGGAGAATTCAAACTTAATCATCACTGCCTTATTCCATTGGAAGGAACAAATATTCCAATTGAAGTAAAAAACACAAGAGAACCAAGAGAAAAAGGCACTCTAGTAACCTATGAAAGAGAGGTAAGAAAAGATGAAAAAATATCTGGAATAACCTACAAAGAAAATCTCTTAGCCATAGAACTAAAAAGACCTGGCATAGATTCAGAAGAGGGATACGGGGAGAACGTTTTAAGAATATTAAGAGAAAACAATGTTTCCTATAGGCACAGCCCAACTGGAGTAGACAGAATGGCAATAATCGTAGAAGAGGCACAAATAAAAAATGGAAAACTCGAAAAAGTGCTTGGAAAAATAGATGATGAACTTGGTCCAGTTAATATAAACGTTAGAAAATCTCTTTCAACAGTTGGAGTTGCGGGATTGGGAATGAAAAATTATGATAGAGCTGCAGAAGATGTCCTCTCCGCATTGAGAGAAAAAGGAATTAGGCATACTTGGCCCGGAATTGGTTCCTCAGATATAAGTTTCTTCGTAGGTCTTGAAGGCCCAGTGGACGAAGCCCTAAATGCATTATATCAGAAATTCTACGGATAAATAATATTAATATAATAACCCTGTTCTTTCATCAAAACCATACATTATATTAAAATTCTGAACTGCCTGTGCTGCCCCGCCTTTGAGAGTGTTATCTAAGGCACTTACAACAATTAAATTTCCTTTGTCAGGAATTAATTTTATATCGCATCGGTTAGTTCCATTTACATTTCTTGTTTCTATCTGTTCAACCATTCTGACAAAAGGCTCACTTCCATATCTTTCTTCATAAATTCTTCTCACATCAAGAGAATTATCATATTTTGCAAATATTGTTGAAACAATTCCCTTATCCGTATTATCTATTCTTTGTGGAACGAATTGTAAACCTTCAATACCTAAAAACTTTTCTATTTCAGCCACATGAGAATGTTTTCTTCCCTCTTTGTAAATAAAAAAGTTATCCTCTTCCCGCTTTTCTAGCCCCGCACCAGAAACGCCACTCGTTGAAGCTACATTAACTTCCCGCAAAAATCCTCTTAATGGCAGCATTCCAAGTATAATTGAAGTAGCATAACATCCAGGATTAGCAATTTTCTCAGCGTCTTTAATTTCGTTTCTATTCATTTCAGGCAGCCCATATACCCAATCCTTGTCTGCCCTATGATCTATACTCAAATCAATAACTCTTTTTCCTTTCAAACTCTGAAGATATTCTCCGCTTGCCCCATGAGGAAGAGCAATGAAAACAGTTTCCGCATCATTCAAATTTCCTTCTGCCCCCGCACGTCTGCTATAAGTATATACAATTTCAGCATGAGGATGAGAACTAAGAATGTTAAACAGAGGTATCCCCAATCTTCCAGTATGCCCTATTATTCCAACTTTTACCATTTCTCATCATCAAATAATCAATTTAAAAATCTATTCATTATTGCCAATCGAAGCAAGCTCCATTGCTTCATAAAACAATAAACCTAATAAAAAATTGTTAGCCTATGTATACTAATAATAACGTATTGCAGATAATTATGTCTTGTGCTTCAATTTACCCCTGGCAATCTAGAGGGATTTCTTTCCTATTGAACCAATTCCCTAACCTCTTCCATATTTCCAGATAATTTATTGATTAAAGTTCCACCAAAATAATTCATAACTCTTCTATTTCTCCAATCCAATTCAGGCCATTCTCTCCCCGGCTGATTTTCAAATTCTACTTTCATGGAGAGTTCATGAGTTGTCCATGGAACACAACCTTTTTTATCATAATTCCAGCTCCCCACTTCATAAAATGAATAAGTTAAAGTGCTATTTTGTTCATCAAATGTAGTTTGTGTCTTATTCCTGAGCAATATTTTTCCATTAACTACTATAGAATCTTGATATCTCAATTCTGCAACCCTCGGAAAATCCAACCTTGCCATAAAAACAGGTATAAATTCAGCATTTAAAGATTATCGTCATAAAATGTAATGATAAAAATTAATTATCTTATTCACCAATGATTAATCATCGGACATCAGATAACTATTTCTCTTATATTATTATTTCCTACTTTCCAAATATTCTCTCAGTTTCTTAAATGCCAGTCCTCTCATGCTTATCTCGTTCTTATCTTCTCTAGTCATATCCACAAAAGGCTTTTCATAACCTCTCGGTTGAAATATATTATCCCACCCAAATCCTGTCTTCTTCTCAGGCTTCACAATTCTCCCCTCTATGCTTCCCTCAAAAAATTTCAAATCCTTCCCATCAGAGTATCCAAGAATTGTTCTAGCCTCAGCTTTATCGTTTCCCAATTTTTCAGTAATATTATACAACCCTTCACTTCCAATGCTCTCCAAGAACCATTTTATTAAAGGTCCCGGTAAACCTCCTAAACAATCAAAATAAAGAGAAGTATCCTCAATTACAAATCCCTCTCCAGATTTATGATGCTTCATCGCTTCATTCATCTTTTCTTTTATTATTTTGTGAGCATCCGTCTCCTGTATCTCCAATAAGTCAATTTCCTTTTCCTTTAACTCAGGTATAACTCTCCTTGCTTCATCGAACTTGTTCTTATTTCCAGTTATGAAATATAATGCCATAATTAATATTAGAAATCCAGAATTATAAACTTATTCGTTATCCTTAATAGCCGCTCTCACGTTCTTATTCAATTGTCTCATGCTTTCCTCTAGTTGGTCCTTATTCTTTGTTCCTGTGCACACAAGCTTTCCATTTGAGAACAATAGGAATGTTGCAGTAGGATCCACAAGTTTGTAAACCAACCCCGGGAACTGCTCAGGTTCATATTCAGTATTTTCAAGCTGTAAAGCCAATAGGTTGAGGTTAAGATTCAAATCAATGCTTCCAGAAGCTACAATGTTTTGTACCATTATCTTTGGCTTCTGAGTTATTCTAACCCCTATCTTGGCTATCTGTTTTATAACTGCATCAATTACCTCTCTGACCTGTCCAACACTCTTTGTTCCTGTGCAGACAAGATTCCCGGAAGAAAACACTAAAACAGCTGACTTAGGCTTCTTTATTCTCAAAACAAGCCCAGGAAACTGTTCCGGATTATATTCTGTGTTGCTCTGTGTTCTAGCTAATTTAGTCAAAGAAACCTGCTTTCCAAGAGAGGTTGTAGCGACGATATTTTGAACCTTAAGATTTGACTTCATTGTGGTTTATAAGGTTTATAAACGGGGACCCTTTATAAAGCTTTTTAACTGCTATTTTCCTACATTTAAGTAGGAAAAGGTTTAAATACTAAGTATAACTAAATAAACCATGAGATTCGTAAGAGAAATAGGAGAGAAGGGACAAGTAGTGATACCTGTAGATATAAGACATATGCTAGGGCTAACCCCTCGACAGAGAGTCGTCTTCGAAGTTCAGAATAATGAAGTAACAATGAAACAGGAAAATAATGCAGAACAATCTATGAAAGAATTTCTTAGCCTGCCAAAATTAAAGAAACCTCTAACTCTCAAAGACCTTAAAAAGATAGAGGAAGAAAGTTATGATTTACCTTGATTCAAATATTTTTATTTATGCAGCATTGAATATGGAACCTGTAGCAGAAAATTGTTTAAAAATAATGGATAAGATTGCTAAAAATGAGATTGAAGCATGCACATCTACATTGACCTGGGATGAATTATTTCAATCGATAAAAAAGAAACTTGGCTCTAGTTATGCAAAACAATCCGGACAAAGATTTCTTAATATTGTAAACTTAAAGCTGTTAGACGCTGATTTAAATGTTATTTCAACAGCCCAAAAATTAACAGAAAAATATAATCTGGGACCAAGAGATGCAATTCATGCAGCAACTGCAATTGTAAACAAGTGCGACTCAATAATTACAGACGATTCAGATTTCAACAAAATAAAAGAAATAAAAGTAACTAAGCCCTAATGCCCTAGGGGTTTATTTTGACCATCAATCAGGTTTTCTTTTATTATTTTCAACAATTCTTCATGCAAAACTCCATTTGAGCACAAATGTCCTTTGATATCCTTATCATATCTTTGCTCATTTCCAAACAAATCAGTCACCCTTCCTCCAGCCTCTTCAATAATAACTTTCAGCGCAGCAGTATCATGTGGTTTCAAACCAGCAAATATAGTTGCAGCGAGTTCTTTATTTGAAACAAGCATTCCCATGTAAGTTATTGAACCTAGATTAATTGTCTTAACTCCTTTCTTTCTAAGTGCAGTTTCCACATTAGTCAAATTAAATGTAGCCGAATTAAATCCTGCGATACCAATGACTGATGACTTGAGATTCTTTGATGTTGAAACACTTATTTTCTCCCCATTCATAAACGCACCTTTTCCCTTCTCAGCAAAAAACATTCTGTCTATAAAAGGATCATAAACCACTCCAAGAATGCTTTCCCCATTTCTTACCAAAGCCAATGAAAATACACAGGCAGGAATTCCATGTGAGAATGGAATTGTCCCATCAACAGGATCGCAAACCCAATGATATTCCTCATTTCCAACAATACTATTTTCCTCTTCCCCTAGTATTCCATATTTAGGAAAATATCTCTTTGATTCTTTGATAAGTAAACTATTTACTGCTTTATCAGTCACAGTCACAGGAGTATTATCTGATTTCCACTCCTTCTCCATTCCCATGGCAAAGTTCTTTTTTATTATCTTTCCAGCTTTTTTAGCCATCAACAATGCAAATTCTTTTTCTTTCATTTGATTTCATCCTTAGATAATTCATCTATCTCCTTATCAGTCCATCCCTTATCTCTAAAACTTTGTCGTATCTGTTCATTGCTATATCCTGAATTATTTGCGTTGTCATATAGTCTTTTGGCAGCATAAAAAACAGAACCAGAATTATTGTCCAGACTATTTTTTCTCTTGCGGTAAATATAGATTATTACGATTATAATAATAACTACTGCAATTGCAAGTGCTGTAGAGAAAATCAATAAAGTAATATTTGTATTCAAATATCCTCCTGTTTGAGTGTTATCTTTTTCGCTAATGTTAATCGCAGGAGCACTAGGATTCAAATTGGACTGATTTAAACTTCCAACATTTAGATTAGTAGTATTTGTAGTATTCTTACTACTGCTAGAACCAGAATAACTTCCATCACCTCCGCCTCCAGAACTTCCAGAGCCACTCAAACCTGAAGAACTACCCATCGTACATCCCTGCGTCAAATTAGGGATAGAGTTTATAGAACCACAGTTATTACTATCATTACATGTCCTTGTTTGTAAACTATTTGAGCAGACAGACCAATCACTGCACTGCCAGTTTTCCGTACATTGTTGAGAAACTCCAGAATGCATTAACCCTTTAACTATCGCACTTAAATTACTAGAATCGGTATATTCTACACTATATCTGCCAAGAACATAAGGGATTGATTTGATATAAATTTCTGAAGTACCATTACAATATCTACTTATTTCTCCAAAATCATTTATTTCAGCGTCTTTAATACATAGACTATTGAATTTGCTTCTATTTCCAACTAAATCAATATAAATAGATTTAGTATCATTTAACCCCGAGATTACAACTGAAGAAACATTACTTGTTCTATTTGTTTTCATCTTAACTTTAGTAAAATCAAATTCATGCGCTGAAAAGTTATGATTAAATTCCAAAAGAGGCCTGTTGTTATTCTTAAATTCAATCTTCATAAATTCTTTTAATATCTCAGAGTCAGAAATGTTTGAAGTTCCATTTATACTAAACGAAAGACTTGCAATATTTGTAGAAACATTATTAACATTACCTACTAAACTTGGAGCAATATATGTGCAGGAAACTTGTTCAGAGTTTGGATGAGAAATTCCTCCTGTGCAAGTTCCTATTTTATCCCAATGTTTAACTTGCTGTCCAGATGAAGGGCATTTCAGAGGAGAAAGAGAATAGTTCCAATTATTTTCTATACATAAAGGAGTACATGATTGCAAAGTCACAGGATTTCCATTTATGCATTCAGAAGGTGAAGAAGAAGTTATTGTTCTTGTTTGTGTTCCATTTTGATAGCAAATACCCCAATTTGAATAAGTAAATGAAGTACATATTGGGGCAACATAAGTACATGAAATTTGTTCAGAGTTTGGATGAGAAATTCCTCCTGTGCAAGTTCCTATTTTATCCCAATGCTTTGTCTGTCTTCCTGAAGATGGACAAACTCTAGGAGTTATTGAATAATTCCAATTACTTTCTGTGCAAGGAGGTACATAAGTACACGATTGTAAAGTTATTGGACTGCCCCCAGAACATCCAGATGGGAAAGAAGATATAATTGCTCTTGTCTGCTGTCCATATCCCCTACCTGGAGAAAATGATTTTACCTCATCAGCACTCAATGCTCGGTCATATATATCAACTTTTCCTGTCTCTCCATTTGAATTTTTTATCGTTCCCAAGAAAGGTCTTGTTAAAGAAGAATCATTACTTAAATCATAATTTGACCTTCCAATTCTTGAATTTACAAAGGCAACATCTGGAATATTGGAAGTTATATTAATGCTGCCCTTAAGTTCCCCATCAGTATAAAAGGTAAGAACAGTTCCTTCTCTTATTATAATAATTTGGTATTCCTTCCCTCCTTGAATTCCGGAAGATATTGTCTGCCAATTGTGAACTCCATCCCAAAATGCAAATGTTTGAGAAGAGGGATGATTTATAGCAAGCTCAAATCCATGGGGAATATTAACATCATCATAAGCCCATCTTGAATAAATGCTCTGAATAAAAGTAGCATTCGTGGTATTTATCCTTGCAGAAATTGCAAATGAATCAGATTTTGGATTTAAATCATTAATCAAATCAGATTGACAATCCTCCCAATCTGAATAGCTAAAAGAAGTACAGGCAGGAGGAGTACTTAAAGTATGGTTAGTAGAAGACATTGTGCAATTATTAAATAAATCGCATGTCTTGCAATTCCATTTATAGTCTCCCTGATAAGGTAGTGTAAAGTTCCAGGAAAACTGCGGCAACCCGCCTAAAAATAAATTAAAATTGATAACTTTTACAGAAAGCACACTATAAGACTTAGTAATTCCAGAATATGAATAAAGAGCAGATAGCAAATAATCGCGCGATGCAAGCGTTGGGGCTAGACTATTTAAATAATTTGTAGAATCTATAATGTTGCCCAATGTATCGTACTTAGTAAATATCCCATTAGAGGTCGAAACATAAAGATTCATAGAATTATCTCTAACAATAACGGGTTGACCCGAACCACTAAAAAGTCTGTCCCAAGAATGATTGCCTGAAGAGTCAAATTTCGAAATCCAGTTGGAAGAAGCAGTCTGACCAGCAATATAAACATTTCCCGCAGGATCAAAGACAATGTTATTAGAAGGTATTGTCGAATATTTATTATTAGATACAGGATTCCAACTATTACAAAAAAGTTGTTGACCTGAAGAATTATATTTTATAAATAAAGCAGAAGAAGATACTGGAAATGAAGATACTGGAGATAAAAGAGTTTCTCCAACCAAATAAATATTATTTAAAGAATCAGCAGTTAGTCCATGGATATCATAAATTGAAGAAAAGCACCCCTGTTGTGCTCCAAAAATATTCTGCCAACCTCCGTAAGATAAATTAGAATTATACTTAGTTACCCAAAATTGAGCACCGGGACAACCAACACAACTCCCAATAGTACAAGAACTTGAAATTGGAACAGAAACCGAACACCCCGTTATATAAATATTACCAAAAGAATCTGCAGTAATCCCTGAAGGATTATAAGCTACCTGCGATAAACTTGAAAGACTATTAACAATTGTACTTTTTAAAAAATTTCCATTAGAATCAAACTTAATAATCTTGAGAGGAGTAATTAAAACCCCTCTCTGAACACCTACTACATAAACATTATTTGAAGAATCAGTAGTAAGTGTGACTGCATTTCCTTTGCCATAAGAATTATCAAAATATCTTGAGAGATCAACTGACTGCAAAAAGATGCCCTTTGGGCTATATTTAAAGAGAGTAAAAAAATCCAAATGATAAAAATTCCCGTTTGAATCAAAAGTAAAATCAGAAGGCAACATATCAAAAACTGTATTTGATATGTTAAATGAATAAATAGAAGAGTATCTTTGAACCTCCAGAGCAACATTTTGTCCCGAAGAATTATAAACAAAAAGTGTCATATTTGCAACATTATTCATACTCGAATTCGCATTGCAGTTAAATGTTTGACTTAAATTGGAAACTCTCGTTCCATCAGGAAGGGAAACAAGATTAACCCTCTCCGAATTAGTTCCCTGAGAATTCAATATAATGTTTCCAAGTAACCCTTTATAATTAATAAATAGGATGGCCAAAACAGCAAGAACCAAAACTACCAGAATAATATATGGAATAAAATTCTTAAAACTAGGCATTTCCTTCTTCTTTCTAATGCCTCTTTTACCTCTTGATTTCATATTACCTCTCTCCTATAATAGTCTTTATTGTTTATTATAAACTTTGCTACAATTGATAAGTTATTTCCTCTTCGTCCTCTTAACTTCTTTCTTTATCTCATCCAAAGAAACGATATCATTAACTCTTCTATCTGGCCTATAATGTGAAATTCTTGGAAAACGAAGTGCAAATCCAGAACTATAGGATGGAGATTCCTGCATATTCTGATATGTAACACTTACAACCACTTCAGGTTTAACTCTTACAATTCCATCCTCTTCCCCGACTTTTAATCCATTAAGCAATTTAGTCATCTCCTCATATGAAAATCCTTCTTCCTTTTTCTCTTTTAATCCAGAAGAAACTTTTCCTATTTCATAGAATTGCCCCTTATCATCTCTGCATGCAACAATATATGATGTTAACCATCCTCCTCTCTTTCCAGTTCCATGCTCTGCTCCAACAATAACCAAATCAATATCATTTATCACTGGTTTCATCTTAACCATATAACCCACCCTGCGACCTTGACTATATGGAGCATTCAAAGCCTTCACCATTATTCCTTCTTCCCCTATCTTTAAAGCATTCTCATAAAATTCCTCTGCCTCTTTATCATCTCCTGTAACAATCTGAACAGAAGGTCTAATCACAAATTTCTTTTCTCTAACAATTTTCTCAACTAACTTTCTTCTCTCCATAAATGGACTATTTATTTTACTCTCCCCATCATAATATATACAATCAAAAATATCTATTTCCACTGGCAATTCCTTAATCAACTTATCAATCTCATATTTTCTCTTTATTCTCTGACTTATGGCCTCAAACGGCTGATATCTTCCAGTTTTTTTATCGTATCCCACTATTTCCCCGTCTAAGATAAAACTCTTTCCCTGGACATTCTCACTAACTGCAAGAACAACATCTGGAAACTGATTTGTAACATTTTCCAATCTCCTTGTAAACAATTCAATCTTGCCCTTTTCATCCTTGCTTATCAATATCCTAAATCCATCATACTTTTCCTCAATAGCCGCAGGTTTCCCACAAACCTCAAAAGCTTCATCGATACTCGTTACCTTTACAGCAAGCATTACATTTATTGGTCTTCCTGGAGTAAGAGAAATCTTTTCTATTTCCTTCTCTCCCTTTCTAGAAGCATTAAACACCTGAGCAAAATCATTTGCCAAATCATATGCTCCCTGAACCTTTTCAGCATTAATTTCATAAGCAGAAGCAATAGAATCGACAATTGTTGGAGAAGAAACTCCAATCCTTAAATCACTCATCAAAGTTCTAACGATATACTTGGCCTCTAAGTTTGAAGCGCTCGTCAACAGTTCAGCAATCATTCCCATTTTCTTTTCCACTGCCCCTTTCCCCTCAAGAGCCATTACTTTGTGCAGATTATCAAATACTTTTTCAACAGTCAACTTTTCCTTGAATAGTCCTGCCTGTTTCCTCTTTTCATTAAACTCCTCCGCAACTTCTCCCAAATCTCCTACTTTATTAACCCTCTCACTCACCTTTTCCTCTTTTATTCCATATGAATTAGCAATTGCCTTTATTGTCAACTGCCCTGAAATGCCCAATTCCCTAGTATCATAATCAGGAACAACTCTTCCTAACAATAAATAAATCCATTCTGCCTTTCCCTTCTCCAATTTCCTCATAAACTCAGCAAGAATTACAGTCTTTTCCAATCTCTTTGTAGTCCCTGCTAATTTCTCATAAACTTCAACGAATTCGTTATATAACATCCAATAAAAAAGAAATAGGGATATTTAACTATTCCTAATGCTCAAGTTAATAGCAATTAACTAATGAAAAAATAAGAAATCAACCTTCTAGAATTGCAAGTTCTCTTTGCAGGTTATCCCTTGCATAGGCCTCATATCTCTTCTTGAAATAATCTGTAAAGTATAATCCATTCGATGCAGACTTCTTTAAACATCCCTCAAGGAAAGCCATTCTTCTTTTTTTGAAATCCTCATCGCTCACATGAGAATATTCTTTCCTTATTCCCTTCATGTATCTATCATATCTTTCCCATGGCTTTCCAAGTATGGAATAATCAATATCTCTCATGTAAAATTCATCGCTCGTTTTTGGAACAGCAAGGGGTTTTGTAACTAAAACCAAGTCAGAAGCCAAGTCCATTCCCCATGGAACAAAACCCAATTCTTTCATGTTAGCTCTCATCAGTTCATTGCTTCTTTCTTCATTATCATTTTTCGTTGGATCATAAATAGCGTCATGATGCATAAGTGCCATTTTCATAACAAGAGAATGTTTTATCAAATACAACTTTCTCAAATTATCAGATTCTTCAAGACATTCATTGATGTGTTCAATATTATGATATTCTCTGCTTGGCTCAGTGTATAAATTTATCAAATTATTAAAAATCGCAGGAGCAGGATTATTCTTTCTCTTCATCCCTTGAAATTTTATTACCCAATGTTCATCCCATCTATGTGTAAACTTGAGTACCTCTCTCAACAATAATTCTTTGTTCATCTTTTAACTCCCATAACATCTAAAACCTTCAGGAATGCATTTTCTATGTTCTCCTTGGGAGAATTATCCGAATTATCCAGCTCTATAATTTGCCCATTATCATCTTCGCTTATTTTCTGTTGGATTATTTCCTTTTTCTTTGCAAAATTATACTGACTTGCAATTCTCCTCGTTATCTGCTCATCAGTCAAACCTCTACCATTTAATCTTCTTCTCTGGCTTTGTGAATCACAACCTAACAGCATAACATTATTATTGCATAGATAAGCCCATCCTGCCTCGGCAAGCAATGCCCCATTTACAAGCAATAATCCTTTCTTTCCACGCATCTCTCCTCTAGTTTTTAATATCATTGGGTCTGCCATTATCTTATCTAGCTCCTCCAATGCAGTTTTATCATTAAAAACAATTTTTCCAAGTTCCTTTCTTTCTATAAAACCATCTGCTCTTAAAATTTGATTGCCAAATCTCTCCGCAAGTCTTTTTCTTATTTCCACATAATAAGATTCTGTCAATTGTCCTATAATTTGATGCCCCACAACATCCAAGTCTATATTATGGACTTCAACTTTGTGCTTTTTTCCAAGTTCTAAAAATCTATCCATAACATAACTCTTTCCAGCAGCAATTTCACCGGTGAGCCCAACAATATACTGCCCAGATACTTTTTCCTGAAGTTTCTGTGCAACATACGAAGTAACAAATGTTCTCAAATCCCCCTGATCTTTTTGTAAAGCTTTAACCATGCTTGAACTAACATCTTTTAATTTTGGATTTGCAAAAAGAGGAACTATTTCTAATCCCCACTGACTATTACTTACAGCACTAAATGACATTTCATAATCAACATCTCCAGCTCCTCTAATTCCTCTAACTATTGCATCTATTCCATTTTCTTTTGCATAAGCGGCTAACAATCCTTCATAAGCAACAACTTTAACATCTAATTTCCCTAGTGCCCTTTTAGCCATATCCAATCGTTCTTCTAAAGAAAACATATATTTCTTATCTGGATTAACCCCTATTCCCACAACAACTTCAGGAAATAAAGCCCTCGCTCTTTCTACAATATTCTTGTGCCCATAGGTTATTGGGTCCCCTGAAAACGCATACATTGCTCTTACCATGTTACATTTTGCAGGTTTGCCTGCCTTTTTAAGTTCTTCGATTTTGGAGTTTAATGCTCCTATTTCCTTCTCATGTCTTTCATTTATTGCATCTATTTCCTCTTGGTACATCTCCCCTAATCCGAACATTGTTTACCTCCAAATGCCTTTTTATAAAATTCATTTCCTTTCTTTGTGGAATAGTAAACATATTCTGGAACTCGCTCAGACCACTCATCTGCAAATAACCCCCTATCTTCAAAAGTCATTCTTCCAGTAGCTTTGCATTCCAAAAATCCATAACTTTGTAAAAACACATCTTCCAATGGAGAATATCCTTCAGGAACTTGTTTGTTTGGTTCCTTTAATACTAACTCCGCTCTCTTAACCAGATTATCTAAATTTAACCTTGTAAAACTCTTTCTTTCATCATCTAAATTCTTTAATTTATCTTCATATTCTCTTTCTATCTTTTCCTTTCTTTCTCTATAAGATAAATTTATCCTTCGTCGCATTTCCTTTTGTGCTTTGTCTTCCATAACACCCAAAATACTCTTTTTTATATAAGACTTTTCTATAAACTTCTTTAAACTATTCAAAATCTTTAAACTAAAGGGTATCTACTTAGCTTTCTGAAGTAAATCTGCCATATTATCTATAATATTTCCCTCTTGCATTTTCATAGTTTGCACAACAGACAACAGTTTTGCTGTTGTCTCTGCACCATTTTTGCTTCTGCTTCC
>Ga0208373_1000731_pt1 | contig 52325 bp, 51 predicted proteins | sample RifOxyC2_FD_184036 | JGI IMG/M metagenome (GOLD analysis project Ga0208373, IMG submission 184036) | Soil microbial communities from Rifle, Colorado - Rifle Oxygen_injection C2 (SPAdes) | ecosystem: Environmental > Terrestrial > Deep subsurface > Rock core/Sediment | place: Rifle, Colorado...
ACTTGGGAACTTATTTACTCACGAAATCGGGGTTCTGACTTTTGTCAGACCTTGATTTATCTGTTTATTATCTTAGCATAGTTGATTATAGAAGTCAAGTATTTTTGGAGAGTTGTCAAATAAAATACCGAACTGGCCCTATATTAAGCCGTTTTTATTATCTTACCCCTTATTATGAAACTTTTTGTGAATATCACGGAGATGTTTATCTGTAACATGAGTATAGATTTGCGTAGTGATAATACTGGAATGACCGAGCATTGTTTGGACGGAACGAATATCCGCCCCATTACTAAGTAGATCTGTCGCAAAACAGTGGCGCAAAGTATGTGGAGTAACTTTATGAGTAATTCCCGCAATGGTGGCATAACGTTTGATAATTCTTTCAATGGAACGACTTGTCAAGCCTTTACTTTTTGCGGATAAGGACTGGCCATGCTCACGATTTTTATCAATAGTCACAAATAAAGCTTCCGATAAATCTTTTCGTAATTTTAAGTACTCCCGAATAGCCCCTTTGGCCTCGTCAGAGAGAAAAACAACGCGGACTTTGCCTCCTTTCCCCCGAATAGAAAACTCATCCAAATTTAAATCCAAATCTGTAGTTAATGAGCAAAGTTCAGAAACACGCAAACCAGTGGAAAAAAGTAACTCCATAATGGCCTTATCTCTGGCTCGTCGTTCCGGATCTTGTTCTTGATTTGGGGCATCAAGTAGCCGCCTTAATTCTTTCAGAGAGATTAGATCAATGGACCGTTCGCCAACTTTGGCCAACTCAATATTATCCGCCGGCAGGGAGGTGACACCTCGCCGAGCTAAAAATTTTAAAAAGACTCGTAGAGCAATCAAATAATAATTTTGGGTTTTCTTGGTCATATTTCCGCCCGCTTGGGCTCGTTCGCCAAACAAATGATAGGCCTTGGCCCCCGGCCGACGGTTCAACCAAATGCGAAAATCTCGAACTTTTTCATTAGTAATATCTTTAGGATCAGTAATTTTGGCTTGCCTAAAAAAGAAGGTCAAATAACGATTATACCGATCCACCGTTTTTAAGGCTCGGCCTTTTTCTATTTCCAAATATTCCAGAAACTGAGTTTTTAGTTCACTTAAAGTCATGTCGTACAATATTATAACACGATTTCGGCAAAAACTATTCAAATTTTTTGGTCCGGGCCCAACCAGACTCAAAAAATTCGAATGTTTCTTGCCTCATTTCAAACCTTGCATTTTTGAGAGAAATGTGCTAGACTTCTTTAATGCTTACAAAAACAAAAAAGACTAGAGTTATCAAAGAAGTAGCCGTTCATGATACGGATACCGGTTCGACTGAAGTTCAGGTAGCTATTTTGACTAAAAGAATTGATGAATTGGCCGCTCATTTGAAGAAAAATTCTAAAGATAATCATTCTCGTCGCGGTTTACTTGGGATGGTGGCTGATCGCCGAACTCATTTAAAATATTTGGAAAAGAAAAATCCAAAACGCTACTCTTCCCTTATTAAAAAATTAGGGCTATAATTGTTAGATGTTAATAAAACACAAAGATCAACGAGTTGGTATCTTTATTGATACCCAAAATCTATATCACTGCGCCAAAAATTTATACGGGGCAAAAGTAAACTTTGCCCAAGTGGTCAAGGATGCTTTGGCTGGCCGTTCACTTATTCGTGCTATTGCTTATGTCATCACCACCGAAAGTGGAGATGAAAAAGGATTTTTTGAAGCACTGACTAAAGCAGGGATTGAAACCAAAACCAAAAACTTACAAATATTTGCTGGTGGAGCCAAGAAGGCAGACTGGGATGTAGGCCTCGCCGTGGATGCCATCAAAATGGCACCAAAGCTGGACTGCATTATTATTGTCTCCGGTGATGGGGATTTTGTTCCACTGGTAGAATATCTTAAAATGAACGAAGGTTGCCAAGTAGAAGCCATTTGCTTTGGCAAATCCACTTCCGCCAAACTGATTGAAGCCGTGGATGGTTTTATGGATTTAGATGAAAATTCTCGCAAATATCTATTAGGGCCAATAGGGAGGAGATAATATTAATTTTTCAAAAAATGAAAATTAATAAAAATATTGTCCCATTAGACAGAATAGAATCAAAAATATATTTTATTCGTGGCAAAAAAGTAATGTTAGATAAAGATCTAGCAGACCTCTACCAAGTTGAAACTAGAATTTTGAATCAGGCTGTCAAAAGAAATTTAAAAAGATTTCCCGTAGATTTTTGTTTTCAATTAAATGGATTAGAAGCTCATAACCTGATATCACAAAATGTAATATCAGGTTCAAGATCACAATTTGTGATCTTGAAACAAGGCAAAAATGTTAAATATCTTCCCTTTGTATTTACCGAACAAGGAGTAGCCATGCTTTCTAGTATTCTTAAAAGCGAAAGGGCAATACAAGTAAATATACAGATTATGAGAACTTTCTCTAAAATCAGAGAAATGATATCTTCTAACAAAGAATTACGAGAAAAGATAGAAAAATTAGAAAGAAAATATGAGGGACATGATAAAAAATTTGCAATTATTTTTGAAGCAATTAGAAACCTACTAACAGAAAAGGCAAAACCAAAAAACGAGATAGGTTTTAATACAAAGTAAACTTTCACCATGGTGAAAGTTTTTAAAAAACGAATCTTTCAAATATTGGCAGTCATTCAGATTTGTTTGAATAAGTATCACAAAATACTACTGGCAATAATAAGACAGCGACCGCTTTCTTATTATTGCCAATGAATTTGATTGCAAATTTTGTGGTTTTTGCTACTCTTAAATAAGAAAAGTTCCAAGTGTCCGAAATCAAGGAGATAAGCGATGAGTAAGTGTCCGCATGGAGTATTCCTGGGTGTTGGATGTAAACACTGCCCACAAGGAGGAACAGAGTCCGCAATAAGGAAAAGTCTTGTGCGGACAGCGACTCTCATCACCAAGAAAATGGATAAGGAAGAGGACCTGACCAATAATAGCATCATGGGGAGAGATGCCGCAGTACTTATGGGGATGGCATCCAGATACTAAGCACTATGGAACAGGTCGGACGTGTACTCGCGCCCGACCTGTTCAATTCCTTTTTTATTTCTTCTATGCTATCCTAAAATAGTTGTTTTTATTAATTTAATAGCGATTTGCCGGAAGATAAGCAGTTTGGAACCATTGGTTCTAATCTGAAATCTGACGACAAATCTTTTAAGAAATTTTTAGCAAAAAGATACCTTCCAAAGCTAAGGAATCACCTTTCTAAAAATTAAAAATATTATGAAAAAGAAAGAGTTTTCAATGGAGCTTAACGGCAAGAAATTGTCCGCTGAGTTTAGTGATTTAGTAGAAAATGCTCACGGTTCTGTTTTATTAAAATACGGTAATACCGTTATTTTGGCTACTGCTGTCATTTCTAAAGAAGAAAAAGATGCGGACTATTTACCTTTGACAGTTGATTATGAAGAAAAATTTTATGCTTCTGGACAAATTTTGGGTGGTAACTTTAATAAAAGAGAAGGTAAACCTTCTGATGAAGCAATTCTATCCGGCCGAGTAGTGGACCGAACAATCCGTCCTCTTTTTGATCAATGGATTAGAAATGAAATCCAAGTGGTTATAACTATTCTTTCTATTGACCAAGATGATCCAGATGTTTTGGGAGTCGTAGCTGCTTCTTTGGCCCTTGGTGTGTCAAAAATTCCTTTTGCTGGTCCTGTTTCTGCTGTCCGAATTGGTAAACACAAGACTGATGGTATGGAAATAAACCCAACTTATACTGAAAGAGAAAATGAAAACTTTGAAATTGATCTGATTGCTTGTGGTAAAGATGAAAACATCAATATGATTGAACTAGGCGGTGATGAAGCAGGGGAAAGTGTTATTGTTGACGCTCTCAAAAAAGCTTCCGAAGAAATTGAAAAAATAAATCTTTGGCAGAAAGCGGTAATTGCAGAAATTGGGGTACCAAAATTAAAATTGACAGCACCAGTAATGCCAGAGGAAATTAAAAACTTATTTACTACAAAAATTGAACCAAAACTAGAAAACTTTGTGATGAGTGGAATTCCTGGTGGATCAAAAATAGGGGAAATAATGGATCTTTGGATGAAATTAGCCAATGAAAAATATCCTGACATAAAATCTTCTTTTGCTGAACATCTTTTTGAAGAAAAAGTGGACACCATGATTCACGAACAAGTTTTGAAGAATAATAAAAGAGCTGATGGACGAGGGATTGATGAAATCCGACCACTCTTTGCTCAAGCTGGTGGAATATCACCCATTCTTCACGGCTCGGGAATATTTTACCGTGGAGGAACACATATTTTAACAGCTTTAACTTTGGGTGGGCCGTCTGATGCCCAAATTATAAATGGTATGGAGGAAAGCAACCTGACCAAAAGGTTTATGCATCATTACAATTTTCCACCTTACTCTACTGGAGAAACAGGAAAGATGGGAAATACAAATAGACGAATGATTGGACATGGTGCTTTGGCAGAAAAAGCTTTATTACCAGTTATTCCTAAAAACTCTATTTTCCCTTACACTGTGAGATTGGTGTCTGAAGCGATGTCTTCGAACGGGTCTACTTCAATGGGTTCTGTTTGTGCTTCCACGATTGCCCTGATGGATGGTGGAGTGCCCATCAAAGCCCCAGTGGCAGGTATTGCTTCCGGACTGATGATGGATAAAAAAGGTAATTATAAAGTATTAACTGATATTCAGGGACCAGAAGATCATTACGGGGATATGGATTTTAAAGTGGCTGGGACAAAAAATGGAGTGACAGCTATTCAAATGGATGTAAAAGTGGCTGGGGTGCCAATTCCAGCTTTAACAGAAGCTTTTGAGAAAGCCAAAACTGCTCGTCTAAAAATATTAGAGGTAATTTTGAAAGAAATTGCTGAACCACGAAAAGATATTTCTTCCAATGCTCCAAAAATTTTAGTTATAAAAATTAATCTAGACCAAATTGGGGGAGTGATTGGTAGTGGCGGAAAAACTATAAAAGAAATCAAAGAAAAAACTGGTGCTGATATTGACATAGAAGATGACGGCACTGTTTATTGCACTGGTAAAGATGGTTCGGCGGAAAAAGCCAAAGCCATCATTGAAGAAATGACTCATGAATACAAAGCGGGAGAAAAATTTGAAGGAACAGTGACCAAGACTACGGATTTTGGTGCCTTTGTAAAAATTGGTCAAGGTGACACTGAAGGATTAGTTCATATTTCTGAAATTGCTCCTTTCCGGGTGGAAAAAGTTGAAAGTTTGTTAAAAGCGGGGGACAAAGTGCCAGTAATGGTCAAAGGGGTGGATGAGAGAGATAGAATAAGTTTGTCCATCAAGCAAGCCGATCCTGATTGGGCGAAAAGAAAAACAAACACAACCTCACCCCGCCCTCCCCTTAACTAATGGGAGGGAGAAAACCGAATCTCCTCCCCTCATCAGATGAGGAGGGGTTGGGGGCGGTTGAAATTATGTTATAATAGTCATAGATATGCCTCCCGAAGACAATAAATTAAAAATTGGCCTTGATCCGGTGTTTAAAAGTGCTCAAAATAATCCCTCTGGTTCACAATCAATTGTTAGAACTTATAAAAGTGACTTAGAATCCGCTATACAGAATGATCATCTATCATCCATTAATATTGCTATTGCCGAAAGCAAAAAAAAACAAGAGGAAGCTGAAAATAAAATAGAAGAAGTATCAGAAAACGAATATTCTAAAAGCAAAATTATTATCTTTATTAGTATACTTTTAGTTATCATCGGAATAATAGCTCTAGTAATAACTTATTATCTTAAAAGTCCCAATGTGAGCAAAGTGACTATCACTTCCGAATTGCCATCTATGATTACCACGGAATACAAAGAAGAATTAAATATTGGAACAATCATCAAAGATAATTTAGCCAAAGCCCTTTCAAGTAAACTCAACGACACACAAATTCCAGTAAATAATATTTATAATGTCTATCTGACCACCGGTACTAGTTCCAGACAATTAATAAGTTCCGCAAATTTTATTTCTATGATAAAGTTTAATATGCCTGATATGGTAAAAAGAACTCTTTTACCAAATTTTATGATTGGTTCATATTCCTTTAGCCAAAATTATCCCTTTCTTATTTTAAAAACTTCTTCCTTTGAAAATTCTTATGCGGGAATGCTCGCTTGGGAAAAAGATTTGTCAAAAGATTTTCAACTTTTATTTCGCCTGCCGGGTTATGAAAACTCTGGAAGCTTACTTGATGAATTGACCCCCGCTACCAGCACCAAAAAATTTGAGGATGGAGTGATTGTTAATAAAGATGTTCGCTTTTTGCAAGACAATAACAATAATACAATTCTTCTCTATGGCATAATTGACAAGGAAACCATTATTATCACGGTTAGTGACACCGCTTTTAAAGAAATTATTGATCGTCTTAATAAAGAAAAAAGCTTGAAAAGATAGCGGAACAAGGTCTCTCCTTAGCTTTGGAAGGTGAGTCCTTGTTCTTCACTCTCTTTATGTTAATATAAAGGTATGGAAACAAATAAATATAAAAAACTTTTGGAAGAGGAGAAGGGGAAATTATTAAAAGAGCTTAACACTGTCGGTAAAAAAGATCCCACCAGCCCGAACGGTTGGGAAGCGGTAGAAACAGATATGGATTCTGATTCTGCTGATGATAATGAAACGGCTGATGAAATGGAAGAACTTGGTGAAAACGAAGCAATCTTAGAAAAATTGGTAATACAATTAAAATTAGTAGAGCAAGCTTTGGAAAAAATAAAAGATGACACCTACGGTCAGTGTGATGTCTGTGGGGAAGAAATTTCCACCGCTCGTCTTGAGGCCAACCCCGCTTCCGTGACTTGTATTGAGCATACTAAGTAATGAAAGAACTTCGGTAGATTTTATGTTTCAGCTAAACAAACTGAAAACTTGAGGTTCCAATTTGGCACCTCAAGTTCAGGGTTCCAAATTGGTATCTTGAACCACGGTGGCAGAAGACATAATCCTTATGTTTTTACTGAAGAAGGAGTAGCAATGCTTTCCAGTGTTTTTAATAGTAAAAATGTTCTAAAACACCTCGTTACCGAAAAAGAAAGGCCCAAAACCGAAATTGGTTTTAGAACAAAATAGTTTGTGGAAAGAGGATAAAGGGATAAAGCGTGGCTTTGTCAGAAATATCTTCTTTTTTACAGCCCCGCCATTGCTGTAGATACCAATGACACCTGATTGTCTGTTAGAGTCACCGAATATGCCACTATTGCTTGTTCAGTTCCATCTAAATACCTTGGAAAGGTATTATCTGCCATGCGCAAAAGGAGCAAGGTATCAGTAGAAGTAAATGCTGATGTAGATATAGTAAGAATTTTAGTGCCATTAAGGTATGCTCCTATTCCAGATATAGCAACAACACCAGAACCAAATGGCGTAATGCCTGTGTCCGTATAATCATAACTCCCAAAACGCCAAACTGTATATCCTTGCAATCCAGTAAAACTTGGATAAACATGGATCTGTTGAGCAGGTGATCCGCCAGGCGAATTACCAAACGGAACTGATGCTTGGTTTTAGGTGAAGTGAGGGGTGACATGGGGATAGTATACTAGAAGTTAACCTCCCTCCCCGACAAGGGGTGAACACAAAATGGCAAGGTGGCACCTTGCCGTGATTAGTGTCAAGGTTCAACCTTGACACGGGTGGAGTTAGTGAGAGATTCACCATGGTGAAAGTTTAATAATATGAAAATAATTTATTTATATTTTATGTTATACTAATTAACATTATGGGATTTGCAAAAACTTATAGCGCTCAGCCGAGTGTGCTGGGTGCCAGAATAATTGATGTGGAAGTGGATATTTCCAAAGGTTTGAATAACTTAACTATAGTAGGATTGGGTGACAAATCAGTAGGAGAAAGTCGAGACAGAATATCTGGAGCCATTAAAAATTCAGGTTTTAAATCACCCAAACAAAGCAATCAAAAGGTAGTAATCTCTCTTGCTCCTGCTGATTTGAAAAAAGAAGGACCAGTTTTTGACTTGGCAATGGCCATTGCTTATCTCACAGCAAATGAAGAACTATTTTTCAATCCAGAAGGAAAAATCTTTCTTGGTGAACTGTCTTTAGATGGAAATTTAAGAAAAATCAGTGGTGTTTTACCCGCCGTGGCCGAAGCCAAGAAAAAAGGTTTTACGGAAATTTATTTACCTAAGGAAAATGCTCGCGAAGCAGCTTTGATTTCCGATATTTTAATTTATGGCGCCAACACCTTGGAAGAAGTAATCACACATTTAACTTTGGGTGAAAAAAGTGAAGAAGAAGTTGATCCAGAAATTTTTGAAGCGGAAGAGAATAAAAAAGATATTGCCGGTCAACTAATAAATCGTTTTCATAAAAATTCTAGAAAGATTTCCGTTCAACCCAAAACAAAAATAGATTTGCCCGATGAAGAAAATGAGATTGACTTCTCTGATGTGGTAGGGCAAGAAAGTGCCAAACGCGGTTTGGAAATTGCGGCAGCTGGTGGGCACAATATTGCTATGTATGGCCCACCCGGTACTGGTAAAACAATGCTCGCCAAAGCTTTTTCTGGCATTTTACCACCTTTATCTTTTGAAGAAATTATTGAGATTACTGGGATTCACTCTGTGGCTGGTACGCTCAAAGGTGACCTAGTCAGTGTTCCTCCTATTCGGGCTCCACATCACACTGCCTCCTATGTTTCACTTGTTGGTGGCGGAACAATACCAAAACCGGGGGAAGTGACTCTGGCTCATCGTGGAGTATTATTTTTAGATGAATTTCCAGAATTTGAAAAGAAAGTATTGGAAACTTTACGCCAACCACTAGAAGAAAGGGAAATCAGCATCGCTCGGGCTCGTGGTTCCATCACTTTTCCAGCCAATTTTATTTTAATTGCCGCTATGAATCCTTGTCCCTGCGGTAATTACGGTTCTAAAACTAAAGAATGCATTTGCCGAGCAGTTGATTTGCTAAAATATCAAAGAAAGTTATCTGGACCAATTATGGACCGCATTGATATGTGGGTAGAAGTTTCCCAAATTAATCATGCAGATTTATCTGGCCGAAAAAGTGATAATCAAACAAAAAACAATCCTAAAATTCGTGCTCGTATATCCACCGCCAGAGAAAAACAAAAAACTCGCTTTGCTAAATTAAAAAGAAAAGTCAAAACTAATAGTGAAATGAACTCCAAAGACATCTCCAACCTGATTGAATTATCACTAGAAGTAAAAAAAATCTTGGATCAATCCGCCGTCAAACTGGATCTCTCCGCTCGCGCTTATCATCGAGTCATCAAACTAGCCCGTACAATTGCTGACTTGGAAAAGAGAGAAAATATTGAACTACCACATATCTTAGAAGCCTTGCAATATAGACCGAAAAACTAAAAAGGATTTTTAGCTCCACGAATTTCAAAATGTAAATGTGGACCGGTAGATTTACCAGTATTGCCGGAATAACCAATGAGCTGTCCTTGACCCACAATTTGTCCTGCCAGAACAACCGGATAATTTAAGTGTCCATAAACAGTTTGGGTATTATTGGCATGTTGGATGACAATATAATTTCCATAACCACCATTATAACCAGCGCTTTTACTTATAATTATTGTACCAGCGGCCGAAGCATAAATAGAAGTACCAATTGGCATACCATAGTCTACTCCATTATAACCATGCAAACCTTGAGTCTTGTGACCTCCAACAAAAGGTTTGGTATAGTAACCGTCAAAAGATGGCCCACCGGTCGAAGTAATCAATTTTGAAGCGCTGGAAGAAACCACTGATGGTCTGATAGAAGAAGAAACTTGACCATCAGGAATGATAATTATATCTCCAATTGCCAGTTTGGCAGTACTTTTCAAATCATTGAACATAGCAATTTCTGTCAAATCGCCACCATACTTTTTAGTAATAGAACTTAGGGTATCACCAGAAACCACAGTGTGCATTACTCCAGACATCGGCAAGATAACTAATTCTTGACCAATTTTAAGAGCTGAGCTTCTGGTCAAGTCATTAGCCCATAAAATAGTATTAACAGAAACATCAAACATTTTCGCCACTTTAGCCAAAGTATCACCACTTCTCACTATATAAATACTAATTTGACCATTAGAATTACCAAATTCTTCCGGCGCAATATTTAACGGCCCAACTTCCGACAATAAAGCTTCACCACCATCAATCATCACCTCTGAACCGGTTTTGAGGGAAAGGTCAAAGTTGGTTGCCGGTTCCGGCAGTAAAATATTTTGTGAATTAGATTTAATAACTGTCTCTGTTTGAGCTGAAACATCTTGACTGGAAAAAATATCTGTGAAAAAAGACAAGATACCGGCATGAGTGACTGTTGGCATAATAAAAAAACCAAAAATTAACACCGGCATGACAAAAAACTTTCCCAAAGAAAAGTTAAGACTAGAGACTATTAGAGTTTTTAATTTAAAATTCATAATAAGGTGGCTGTAAGACCGGAATTTCTGTCAATCTTCAGTAAAACTTCATAAAGATCAAAAAACCACTTGTTCCTATATAGTATCAGAAAGATACACAAAAATCAAGGGTAAAGTGGATAAGTTGTGGATATGCTATAATCAACTAATGGAGACAAAAAAGGCAGAAAAGGGGCATTTAGATGGCCTAAATAACCCTCAAAAAGAGGCAGTTTTACATACTTCTGGGCCACTTTTGATTTTGGCGGGAGCAGGAGCAGGTAAAACAAAGACTATCACCTGCCGAATAAGGCATTTAATTAGCCTTGGAATAGAACCACGAAACATTTTGGCTATTACTTTTACCAATAAAGCAGCTAAGGAAATGAGAGACAGGATAATAGGGATAATGAAAGATGGGGAAAAACCGTTTATTAGCACTTTTCACTCTCTAGGTGTCCATATTTTAAAGGAAAATAGCCGAGAAATCGGTTTGACTCGTCACTTTTCCATTTTTGATAAAAGTGACTCCCAAAAAACCATAAAAGACATCCTCAAAGATATGAATTTGGACACCAAGCAGTACGAACCGAGAAAAATTTTAAATATGATCTCCCGATCCAAAGGTGATTTAAAAACGGCCGAAGATTTTGCGGAAAGTATCCGGGGAGAGAATTTTACTGCCTTTCATAGTTTGGTTTCGCAAATTTGGACAGAATATGAGAATAGACTCAAAAAAGAAAAAGCTTTAGACTTTGACGACCTTCTACTCAAGACCTATAAACTACTAAAAAATAAACCAGCAATTTTGGAAAAGTACCAGACTCTTTGGCCTTACATTCATATTGATGAATATCAAGACACTAATCAAGTTCAATATATGACGGTCAAACTTTTGGCGGAGAAAAATAAAAATCTCTGCGTGGTGGGGGACATTGATCAAAATATTTACAGTTGGCGCGGAGCGGATATAAAAAATATTTTAAATTTTGAAAAAGATTATCCTCAAGCCAAAATAATTTTACTGGAAGAAAATTATCGTTCCACACAAAATATTTTAGCGGTGGCTAACAGTATCATCAAAAAAAATACTAATCGTGTAGAAAAAAATCTTTTTACTAAAAATGATGAGGGAGAAAAAATTTCTCTCTATGTTGGATTTAATGAAACCGAGGAAGCTCAATATATTGCCAATAAAAGTAAAGAATTAATTGCTTCTGGTGTTTCAGCTAAAGAAATTGCTGTCCTCTATCGGGCCAACTTTCAATCTCGCGCTTTGGAGGATGCTTTTTTGTCGCAAAGTGTTCCTTATCAAGTTCTCGGCACAAAATTTTTTGAGAGAAAAGAAGTTAAAGATGTTATTTCTTTTATCCGCGCCGGACTTAATCCGGATAGTTTGACGGATATAAAAAGGATCATCAATGTGCCAGCTCGGGGAATAGGAAAAGTAACCATTCTAAAAATCTTTTCTGACCAAAAAGAGGGCTTACCAGCTGGTGTTAAAATAAAAGTAAATCAGTTTTTTAATTTATTGGCCGAGATAAAAAAAAGGGCTGAAGAAAGTAAACCATCAGAAGTAATTAAGTTTGTTATTAAAGAAAGTGGTCTAGAAAAAGAGTTAAAAGACGGAAACGATGAAGATAAAGAAAGGTTGGAAAATATGCGTGAATTAGCCACTTTGGCTGTTAAATATGATTATTTACCACTTGGCGAAGGAATAGAAAAATTAATTGAAGAAGCCGCTTTGGCTACGGATCAAGATAGTTTGGAACTGCCCGCAACCGGAAATCGGCAGGCGGGAAAGAACGAAAATGCAGTAAAATTAATGACCGTGCACGCCGCTAAAGGTTTAGAATTTGATTTTGTTTTTATCACCGGGCTGGAAGAGGATTTATTTCCACATCAAAGAATGAATACTGCAAAAAACAAGGAAGATGGTGAGGAAGAAAGGAGATTATTTTATGTGGCGCTTACCAGAGCACGGAAAAAGATATTTTTGACTTACGCCAATACGCGGACAATTTTTGGTTCCAATCAAACAAATATTCCGTCACAATTTATCAGCGATATTGAAGAAGGTTTTATAGAAAATGATCAAACATTTGAATATCGGGAAAAAATTGTGTATCTTGAGTTGTGAGGGTATCTTCTCGGAAGAAATTATTTAATTTTAAAAGTCCTCGGATCTCCTCGTCAGAACTTCGGCCAGACATTTTAAAATCAAACAATTTCTTCCTCAAAGAACAAAAACATGAACATCAGACCAAAAAAATCACTCGGACAAAATTTCTTAAAATCTAAAATTGCTTTACAAAAAATGTTAGAGGCAGGTGAAGTAAATGAGCAAGATATTATTTTAGAAGTTGGACCCGGAAAAGGAATATTAACAGAAAAACTTTTAGCTAAAGCTAAAAAAGTAATCGCCGTGGAAAAAGATGATCGGCTAATTTCTTTTTTACAAGAAAAATTTGCGGGAGAAATTTCTGCCGGTAAATTAGAAATTATTCATGGTGATATTTTGGAAATACCAAGGTCAGACCTTTCTGCAGATTTAAGGTCTGACCTTGGTATTTCCTACAAAATAATCGCCAATATTCCTTATTACATCACCGGACAATTTTTACGAAAGTTTTTAGAAAGTGATTATCCGCCGGAAAAAATAGTGGTGATGGTACAAAAAGAAATCGCTCAAAGAATTATTGCTAACGACCCGTCTCAACGCCGAGCAGGCAAAAAAGAAAGTTTGCTCTCCATCAGTGTCAAAGTTTTTGGCCAGCCCAAAATGATTATGAAGGTGGACAAAAACAATTTCTCACCCGCCCCCAAAGTGGATTCCGCTGTCCTTTTAATCTCTAATATCTCCAAAAACTTCTTTATTGATAATAAAATCTCTGAAAAGGACTTTTTTGCCATTTTACACGCCGGCTTTGCTCATAAAAGAAAAATTCTTTTAAGTAATCTTAAGACTATATTTAAAGCCGTGGATTGGGAAAAAGCTTTTATTAAAGCCAATATTTCTGTCAAAACTAGGGCGGAAGATCTATCACTAGAGAATTGGAAAAAACTTTTGGCTAAATAAAACAAAAAAGGCTGGTTTTTAAAAACTATTCTTGTTATAATTTAGAACAGTATGTATAAATATCTTCCTTCAAAAAGATTTTCTTTTATTATGTTGTCCATCATTTTAGCCCTTGGTATAATTTACCTTTTTTCTTTCTTAAAAGAAAAACAAATTGAACAAAAAACACTTTCCGTAGAGACCAAAACCAAAATACAGGAATTTATGGCCATTGATTCTGATGGTGACGGAATGAAAGACTGGGAAGAAGCTTTGTGGAAGACTGATCCTAAAAAAATGGACACGGATAATGATGGGACAAATGACGGGGAAGAAATAAGGTTAAATCGAGATCCTTTGAAACAAAATATCAATCTCGCCAATCAAACTCCGAGTGATAAAATAAGCGAAGAAGTAATTGCTGCTGATAAAAAAGCTCAAACTGAATTTGCCAAACTAACTGAAACAGAAAAGTTAGCTCAAACCTTTTTTTCACAATATTTAGCCTCCAAAAGCGAGAGTCCTTTAGACACAACTAGCAAACAAGTTATTTTAGATACAGCTATTTCTATGGCGGAAGTTCCTAATCAACCAAAATATACTCTAACTAGCCTAAAAATAAACGATAAAATAGACTCCACTATCCTAAAAGAATATGGTAATTCTTTGGGTCAAGCTTTTTTTACAGGAACTGCTACTGAAATTGTGGATAATGAAGTCGCTATAATGAATAAAGTGATGCAAACTAACGATGAAAAAGTTTTAAAAGAACTTGACCCAATAATAGAAAGTTATCAAAAAACTATTAATAAAATATTGTTAATTAATGTTCCCAGAGAAGTTACTTCCCTTCATTTGAGCTTTTTAAATGATTTGGAATCAATAAAATCCGACATTGAAAAAATGAAATTACTTTTTAGTGACCCAGTGCAATCCATGGCTGGAATTGGGGAGTATCAAAAAGTAAAAGCTAACTTATTAATAGATTTGGCAGACATCAAAGACTATTTTAACCAAAAACAAATAAATTTTAACCAAAGTGAATATGGCTATATCCTGCTAAATATTATATAATTTGACTATGTTATTAACTTTTTCAAAAAAAGTAAAGATAATTTCTACAATTCTAATTTTTTCTTTAATTTTTAGTTTATCACCTATCTTTGCTTTAAAATCTGAAGCTCAAATTGCTGGACCAGTCGCCGGGGCCGGTATTGTAGCTGCCGCCAAAGTACAAAATGAAATTACCTGTTTTCCAACATATCTTGGATCTGGTTATCCATGTGACCGAGGTGTCCGTTGGAATACTTTACAAATATTATCCTCTTCTGTCGGTGTCGGACCAGGAGTGGCTCAAAAAGAATCAGTTTGGGATTCCCTTGCTTATTTTGCCGGTCGAATCTTAGTCAGACAAATAACCCAAAGTATTGTGGACTGGATTAATTCTGGTTTTGAAGGTAATCCGTCTTTCGTTCAAAATCCACAAAAGTTCTTAACTGGTGTGGCTGACCGAACCATTGGAGAATTTATCTTTGGTTCAGATTTAGCTTTCCTGTGTGACCCTTTTAAAATAAATGTTCAATTATCTCTTGGTTTACAATATCGTCCTTTCAAAGATCAAATAAACTGTACTTTAACAGGAATCTTAAAAAATACGGAAAATGCCTACAATGATTTCACCAGTGGTAACTTTATCAATGGTGGTGGTTGGGATTCTTGGCTTCAAATGACCACTATTCCCCAAAACAATCAATTAGGAGCAATGATTTTAGCTCAGGCAGAAATGGATGCTCGAATTGGAGACATACAATTAGCAAAAAGAGATGAATTAAATTGGAGTGGTGGTTTACTCTCTATGAAAAAGTGTGTTAGTATAGATACAGGGGAAACTTACTATGGTGATTCTTTTTATCATTCAGTTTCTAGTACAGTTACTGGCCGAGAAGATTTAGCTGTCACAGAAAATTATGGTGAAGATATTTGTGATACAGTCACTCCTGGTAGTTGGATTTCTAATCAAGCACAAAAAATAACCAGTCTTGATTTGGATAGACTTGGTATGGCTGATGAAATAAATGAAATTGTGGGTGCTTTAGCCAACTTTCTCATAACAAAAGTTATGCAAAAAGGTTTTGCTGGAGTTGGTGGCAAAGAACTCTCACCTAATGATTCTGCTTGGCGTTCAGGTATCACTCAATTACAAAATCAACAAGACCGTGCTATCAGTTTAGCTGCTTCTAGCACTACTTATCAAGATAATGGTCATGTCAATTTCAATCGAAACTTCACTGATCGATTAGATATAATTAGTGCTATTGATGAACAAATTTTCATTGAAAATGATTACTTAACAACACAAAATTATATCTTCCAATTGTTAGATGATATGCAAAATGGTTTTTCTTCTGCTTCCACTGGCAAACACTGCACTGAATTTACTAAGAATGAAATTATCAGCCAAATTCAAGGTAATTATACTGGTAATCGTGATTTACCTTGGAATAAAATGGACATAAATACTGTTTCCAGCACTACTATAAATAATTTGTCCATCTTAAGTTCAGCCAAAGATGCTATTTCCACAAGTAATGATAATACTGTTATGACAGATTGGACAAATTATTTGGCTTCAATAAATACTTTCCATTCCATTATTGATATAAATAATTATTCTTCAAATGGAGTTTATGCTACCCAAGTAAGGGATTGGGTAATAAGTAAATTAGATGCTTACGCCAATAATTGCGGAATTGATTATTACAATTGGAATTTTATTTAACCTGTCAAAAAATATAAAAATGCAAAAAGATTTTGATAAGTGGAATGAATTAAAGAAAAAGATTGATGCTGAAATAATTAAACTCAATCGCTTTCCGAAAGAAGGAGAAGTTTGGATGTCAGCAATAGGAAAAAATATCGGTTTTGAACAAAATGGAAGCGGGGATAACTTTTCTCGTCCAATATTGATCATCAAAAAATTCAATAATCATATGTTTTGGGCCATACCACTATCAACCAAACAAAAGAAATTTGATTTTTATTTTAATTTTACTGACCCAAATAATAACAAAGTGTCTGCTATCCTCGCTCAATTAAAATTGGTGAGCATTAAAAGACTAAATAGGAAACTTTATGATCTATCAGAAGAACAATTAGAAGAAATTAAAAGTAGGCTCAAAAATTTTTTGTAAAAACTCGAAACCCCGCTTTCGCGGGGCTTCTCGGAGCCTTTCGGCACTTTGTATCGCTAGTATAGCAAATACAAACACAATGTCAAGTAAAATAGTAAAAAGAATGATTTTAGGGTAAAATAAGACGGAAAAATAACAATGAGTAGTCTTCTTAAAAAAATAATATTCATTTTTATCCTCACCATGGTTCTTTGGGGCGGGGTGGGATTGTTTGGGGTAAAAAGTGTCTGGGCACAAACATCTTGTACTGATAACATGACGACAGAGGAATGGAAAACTTGCAGATTTACAGAAATAAAATGGACTACTCGTGGAAGCTCAATGCCCAATAGTAGTATTCAAAAACAAGTTGACCAAGAAGCGGTAACTAGAGCTGCACGACTAACACCAAAAGTAACAGTCCCGGCACCAACAATACCACCCAGCACACTACCATCTACAAGTGAAAAACCTATTTCAAACAATATTCCCATAGTTGGAAATCCAGTATCAAATAAGACTAATCACCCCCCAATAGATGGCCTTACCCAAGAAGAAGTCAACAGTGTTTGGGATAGTTGTGGAATATTAACCACAGAAAAAAGTCTATGTTACAAGAGTAAGGTAGCAGAAATATTAGCCACAAAAGCTGTCTGCCAAGAGGAAGAAAAAAATTACGAAAAAGACAGAGCTAATCCTGAAATTAAAAAAATATATATGGACTGTCTTAAGGGCAATCAGGAAAAGGTGGCAGACAATCCAGCCACTCAATGGTTTGAAGGGTTAAAAGAAACTCCAGGATTTTTGGTAGGTGGAGCATTAAAGATTGTTCTAACGACACTTGCTTTCATTTATCAAATGATCATAATTCCGGTTTTAGGAGCTTTGGTAAGAATTACTGCAGCAATGTTAGACTTATCAATTCAGTTTACCTTAAATTCAAAAAATATATCTGATGTCAATACCGCCATTGAAACCACTTGGGCAATTATCAGAAATATTTTCAATATTACTTTTATTTTTATTCTTCTCTATACAGCCATAAAAACAATTATAGGTTCTAAGGGGGTTGATACCAAAAAAACCATCGCTAATGTTATTATTGCTGCTCTTTTAATAAACTTTAGTTTATTTATTACTAGGATAGTTATTGACGCGGGAAACATTTTGGCAGTTGCTTTATATAATGCTGCCACAACAACAAGTACTGGCAGTGTAATTTCAATGTCTTCAGCAATAGCCAACAGTCTTGGTTTAGGATCAGTTTTTGCTACTTCAGGTATCACTTGTACCTTTTGTGCAACCTACTACATAGTTTCTATTATTCAAAGTGCAGTTATGCTAAGTGCTATTGTTATTCTATCCTATGTAGCGTTAGTAATGCTAGTAAGAAGTATCGTCTTAATTTTTCTTATGGTCCTGTCACCAATTGGCTTTATGGGTGATATTATACCAAAAATATCAGAGTATTCTAAAATGTGGCGAGAAAATCTTTACAACCAGGTTCTTGTCGCCCCAGTTTTTTTGATTTTTTTCTATTTAATTATTCAGATTGGAAATAAATTAAACCCTGGAAACCTCATTGGTCAATCAGGAGAAAATGCTAATTATTCTGCTTATTTTAAATATATATTAATTTTAATTTTACTCTTCATCGCCGCCAAAATGACCAAAAAATTAAGTGGCGAGGTGGGTGGAATGGTAGAAAAATTTGGAACAATGGCTGCTGGTGCGGCAGTCGGATATGCCACTGGTGGGGCATCATTGCTTATGAAACAAACAGTTGGACGAGGAGCTGCAAAGTTAGCATCAAACGGAACATTGGCAGAAACAGCTACTCAAAAAGGCATCAAAGGTTTTGGTGCGAGAATGGCTATAAAAGGATCAAATGCAATATCTAAAAAAGAGTTTGATGTAAGAAATACAAGTGTTTTCAAAGAAACGGCTGATATGATTGGTAGCCAAACAGGAATCAAAGTTAATTATGATAAATATTACAAGAACAAAGACGGCTATCAAGGGGTAGTAAAACAAACAGGAGAAAAGGCGGAGGAAATGGCTAAACTCATAAATAAAGGTGATGTAAAAATCAACGATGATGTCTTAAAAGCTAAAGTTGCAGAAAGAGAATCTTCTAATCGGGAAGAATTAAAAAAGAAAGAAGAAGAATTAAAAACACTTCAATCTATACCAGAAGAAAGACTAACAGAAGATAAAAAGAAGAAAAAGAAGAAGCTTGAAGAAGAAACTAAAGTTCTAAAAGAAAATAAAATTACTGAAGATAGTGTAAGAGAAGAACTAGAAAAAACTGAAAAAGACAGGAGGATTGATTCCTTTGCATCAAGATATACAGAAGAAGAAGGTATCCCTGGCCGTATTAACAAACTTAGTAGAAATAGAAACGACAGAAAGGCTATTGCAGAAAAAATAAGGAAAGCAACTAAACCTAAAGATTTTAAAACATTATCAGCAGAAGCTCTTAAACAAAAAGAAAAAGAGGATGCGGAGGAAGCAAAAAAGAAAGCGGATGGAGAAGAAACATCAAAACCAGAGGGGGAAAAACCAAAAGAGGGGGAAAAGACCGCTTAACTAATAAAACACGATGGATGACAAAACTCAAAAAATAATAACAGAACAGATGAAGAAACTACCTAAATTCAACTAAAGTTATCCACATATATAATTTGCTTTTCAAAGAGCAAATTATGTAAACAAGAAAAATATGCTTATATTTTAACACGAAAACTATATACCATATTAGATAAATTTTAGAAAACATTAAAAAAGCTTGACATAATATCCAATTTTTGCTAAATTGGGGGAGTTAAGTCTCTTAATTTAGGAGAATTATGATTAATAGAATAATAGAAAAACAAATAAAAAAGGCTCTGTTTGGAGGTAAAATTATAGTCCTCTATGGAGCTAGACAGGTTGGAAAAACGACAATCCTAAAAAAGATTGCCGAAGAGAATAAAGAAATTTCATTATTTTTAAACTGTGATGAACCGGATGTTCGTAATAGCTTAACCGAGAAAACTTCAACCGAACTTAAAAAATATATAGGTGATAAAAAGTTGATACTGATTGACGAAGCTCAAAGAATAAAAAACATCGGGATAACTTTAAAACTTTTAATTGATACTTATCCGGAAATTCAGGTAATCGCTTCCGGCTCATCCAGTTTTGATTTGGCTAATAAAATAAACGAGCCCTTAACCGGCAGAAAAACGGAGTTTTTTTTGTTTCCTATATCACTAGCTGAGCTTAGAACGAATCAAACTGAGATAGAAATTGCCCGTTTAATGGAAAATATGATGATTTATGGCATGTATCCAAGAGTTGTCACTGCCACAGATAATTTAATAGCCAAAGAAACCATCAAAGAAATAACCGAAAGCTATTTATACAAAGATATTTTTCAATTTGAAGGTCTTAAAAAACCAGAATTGGTAGAAAAAATCTTACAAGCCCTCGCCTTACAGCTTGGTCAGGAAGTATCTTTTACCGAGCTTTCTCGCTTACTAAATACTGACAAAAAAACAATTGAAAAGTATATTTTACTCCTAGAAAAGTCTTTTGTTATTTTTCGCCTGAATCCTTTAAGTCGAAATAAACGAAACGAAATTGGCAAGAATAAAAAAATATATTTTTATGATTTAGGAATGAGAAATGGTATTATCCAAAATTTTAACGAGACAAATATTAGAAACGATCTTGGTGCTTTATGGGAGAATTTTATGATTGTGGAAAGAATGAAAAAAAATTATTATAACGAGCATAAACCAAATACTTTCTTTTGGCGTACCTATGAACAAAAAGAGATAGACTATGTGGAAGAAATAGATGGAAAAATAAACGGTTTTGAATTTAAACTGACTGACCAAAAATGGAAAATCCCCAAAGATTTTTTAGAGTCATATAAAGATAGTACCGCAATCTTAATCACCAAGAAAAATTATTCTGATTTTGTTTAATGTTAATAAACGCTATTTGTGATAAACTACAAGTAGATTATCAAAACAATATGGACGACGAGACACAAAAAATAATAGCAGAACAGATGAAAAAACTCCCCAAAGATGTGGTAGGGGCGATTATTTCCGTGGATTATAAAACTAAATTACAGGAAATCACTCAAAGACAAAGACTCTTGATTGACCAGGCGGGGAAATTGGAAATGGAAACCACCTTAGTAATGATTGGATTGGAACACTTGGCCGATTATATTTCAAACTTACAAAGAGAGCTGGGTATACCATCTAATCAAGCAAAAATAATTGCGCTTGATATCAGTGAAAATATTTTCAAACCAATTAGAAATTCTTTACAAATGATGAATGAAGCTGGAGAGGCAGAAGAAACACCAGCGACAAAATTTACGGACAGTAATGAAATTGGTTTAAATCGTGATCAAATTTTAGATGAAATTGAAAATCCGGTTTCTAATCGCTCTAGCTTCACTCAACCCACCAGTCAACCTGTCACATTGACGGGTACGGAATTGGAAATCAGACCAACACAAGAAATCCAGATCAACAACCAAGGAGACTCCTTAAATCCCAAAAAAGGAGTTTCCTTAGTTGAAACTGGTTCAAACCTGCTTCAATCTAAAATGTCTGATATTACCATTACCACCAGACAAGTGGTAGACGTTAAAACAGAAAATAAATTACCAGAAATTCCGACCCGTCAAATAGACGAAAAAAAGAGACCTTATGGCGGAGCAGATCCTTATCGCGAGGAAATAAAATAATAATATGAGATTTCAAGTTCCACAATTTATTGAAGTAGAAGATAAAATTTTTGGTCCTTTGACCATTAAACAGTTTGTTTATTTAGCCGGTGGAGCTGGTCTATCTTTTATTTTGTATCGTTTTTTACCTTTAATTTTAGCCATTCCTTTAATTTTCATTGTTTTAGGATTATCTATTGCTTTGGCTTTTTATCAAATCAACAACAAACCACTAATTTACATCGCCCAAAGCGCTTTTGGTTATTTTGTTTCCAGTAAATTATATCTTTGGAAAAAGAAAGAAAAGACACCAGAAAAAGCTTCGATAGGGGATGGGGCAGGAGTAACTGGCACGCCACTTAGCGTTCCTAAACTTTCCCAAAGTAAATTACACGATCTAACATGGAGCTTAGATATTAAAGAAAGCTTAAACCCAGTGACCCACGAAGAAAAATAAGCTATAATAAAGACAGTATGCCTATAGCCAAAACCACTCAAGATTTTGTTCCCATCAAGGAAGTCCGTGACGGCGTGATTATTATGAAAGACGGCTCTTTACGCGCGGTTGTTTTGACCTCCGCTTTGAACTTTGCCTTGAAGTCTGTTGATGAACAGGAAGCGATCATTTACCAATTCCAAAATTTTCTAAATTCCTTGGATTTTTCTGTCCAAATTTCCATTCAAAGCCGAGAATTAGATATCAGACCATATTTAGCCACCTTGGAAAAACGCTATACCGAAGAATTAAATGACCTCTTAAAAATTCAAATAAAAGAATACATCGGCTTTGTTAAAAATTTTACTGAGAACCAAAACATTATGTCCAAAACTTTCTTTATTGTTGTTCCTTTTACTGCTACTATTTTAAACACCAAAAGAAATGAGGGACTAGGTAAGTTTTTACCTAATGCCAACAAAAAAGAAAAGGCTAGTGAAAAAATTGACGCTTTTGAAGAAAACCGCACTCAATTAGAACAGAGAGTATCCGTGGTAGAGCAAGGTCTTTCTCGTTGTGGTCTCCGCAGTATCAGTCTTGGCACGGAAGAAGCCATTGAACTATTTTACAAATTATTCAATCCGGGTGATATGGAAAAACCAATTAAACTTTAAACAAAATGGGAATATTTGATTTTTTAAAAAAGAAAAAAGAAAACGAACCAGAATTAACTTCTTTCTTACCTCAAGAAATATATGATGCTGGTGTTTTGGAATTACAAGATATTATTGCCCCTTCGGCTTTAAAAATAACCCCCAACCAGATAAATTTAGGGGATAAAATTGCTCGTTCATTCTTTATTATTTCTTACCCCCGATTTTTAACCGAGAGTTGGTTTGCTCCCATTATAAATTTGGATAAAATTTTTAATGTTTCTATTTTTATTCACCCCATTGAAACAGCTAAAATTTTGCGAACTTTTCAAAAAAAGGTGGCCGAAGTTCAAAGCCAAATAAATACCAGAGAAAGTCGTGGTTTGGTTCGTGATCCAATGTTAGACACCGCTTATCAAGACTTAGAATCTTTACGGGACAATCTGCAACAGGCCCAAGAAAAGCTTTTTGATGTTGGAGTTTATATCACTCTTTATGGTGACACTGAGGAGGAATTAAATAAATTGGAATCCGAAGTAAAATCTATCTTAGAATCCAAATTAGTTTATCTCAAACCCGCTCTCTTCCAACAAGAACAAGGGTATAAAAGTATCTTGCCTACGGCCTCTGATGAGCTGGGCATTCACTCCAAGCTTAATTCTTCACCTTTATCCAGTATTTTTCCTTTCATTTCTTTTGACTTAACTTCGGACAAGGGAATACTTTATGGTATAAATCGTCACAATAATAGTTTAGTTCTTTTTGACCGTTTTTCTCTGGATAACTATAACTCTGTCACTTTTGCTAAGTCTGGTTCCGGTAAAAGCTATGCCACAAAATTGGAAATTTTGCGTTCTTTGATGTTTGATATTGAAGTTTTAGTCATTGACCCAGAAAAAGAATACCAGTTTTTAGCCGAAGCCGTGGGTGGTAAAAATTTTGATATTTCTTTAAATGCTTCTAATCACATTAATCCTTTTGATCTGCCTTTTCCTCGAGAAGACGAGTCCCCAGCGGATGTCTTGCGTTCCAACATTATAAACTTAGTTGGACTTTTCAGAATTATGTTTGGTGGGCTAACACCAGAAGAGGATGCCATCATAGACCGCGCCATTAGTGAAACTTATGCTCTAAAAGACATTACCCCGGAATCAGATTTTGCTAATTTGGAACCACCACTTTTGTCTGATTTTGAATTAGTCCTATCTGGAATGGAAGGGGCGGAAGGTTTAGTCCAAAAATTATCTAAATATACTCGTGGTTCATGGGCGGGCTTTATAAATAGGCCAACTAATGTTGATATCAACGCCAAATTTATTGTTTTCTCCATCCGTGATATGGAAGACGAGCTCAAACCGGTAGCCATGTATATTATTACTCACTATATTTGGACCGCCATCCGCCGAGAAAAGAAAAAAAGGTTGTTAGTCATTGATGAGGCTTGGTGGATGATGAAATCTGAAGACACCGCTTCTTTTTTGTTCAGTTTAGCCAAAAGAGGTAGAAAATATTGGCTCGGGCTCGCCACTATTACCCAAGATGTAGATGACTTCCTCCATTCGCCATACGGTTTACCAATTGTAACAAACTCTTCCATCCAAATTCTCTTAAAACAAAGCCCCTCAACGGTTGATAATTTACAAAAGACTTTTAATCTAACGGATGAAGAAAAGTTTTTACTTTTGGAATCCGATGTGGGAGAAGGACTTTTTTTTGTTGGTCAAAAACATGTGGCCATCAAAGTCATTGCTTCCTACACCGAAGATCAAATTATCACCTCTGATCCATCTCAGTTACTTTCCATCAAAAGAGCACGTGAAGAACTGGAAGCCAGTGGTTAATAAACATAACAGTGTGGTATAATTCATAGAGTATGATAATGAAAAAAGTTTTTAGTTATTTGTTTATAATAACTTTACTGCTCATAATTTCTCCGGCTTTTTCTTTTGCCCAAACCACTTTAAATGGCGGTTTTTTGGAAATGTCTTTAAGCCCAGAAAAACCCACACCACTGGAAAATGTTACCATCACCCTGCAGAGTTTTTCTTATGATTTAGATCGTTCCAAAATAACATGGCTTGTCAATGGAGTAGAAAAAAGGACAGAAATTGGTCTAAAAACCTTTACTGTTTTAGCTGGTCAAAGTGGGCAAAAAACCACCGTTGGTGTTCGAGTAGAAACGCCAGAAGATGGAATTCAAAAGAGTGAAGTTTCCTTTACTCCGGCCGTGGTTGATCTAATTTATGAAGCTTTATCTTACACTCCACCTTTTTACAAAGGCCGAGCTTTAAACCCCAATCAAGGAAAAGTATTAGTCACGGCCATTCCTGAACTTATAAATAGTGCTGGTAGCAAAATATCTTCAAAAAATATTCTTTACTCTTGGAAAAAAGACGGTACAGTTCAACAGTCTGCTTCTGGTATTGGTAAAAATATTTTTATTTTTAGTGGTTCTGTCCCCGTCAGAGACATTTTAATAGAAGTGACTGCTTCCTCTTTAGAAGGGAATATCTCTGCTTCGCAACAAATAAATATTACCAACTCTTCACCAAAAATAGTTTTTTATGAAAATAGTCTAATCTACGGAATTATGTTTAATCAAGCCATAAAAAATACCGTTAACTTAATCACGGATGAATTCAGTGCTGTGGCCGTACCATATTTTTTTACTACCAATTCCACCACTGGTTCAGAACTTGATTATGTTTGGAAAATGAATGGGCAAACGGTGGAGAATCAAGAGCCAAAAAACTCTTTCACCACCAGAGTTGATACGCCCGGTTCTGGCTTGGCGGATATTAGTCTAAAAATAAGTAATAATGTTCGTATTTTTCAATTTACTAATAATAATTACAGTATTAATTTTTCAAAACAATAATATGAATTATGAACGACTCGTTCCAGAAGCATTCACAGGATTTGAGCCAACAGCTGGTGCTAATCAGTTAGGCCAATTTTTATCACAAGCCTTTCAATTTGGCCTCGCTATTGCCGCCGCTTTAGCCGTTATTATGATTGTTTATGGGGGAGTGGAAATAATGCTCTCGGAATCTATGGGTGGAAAAAGTGACGGTAAGAAGAAAATTCAAGATGCTCTCACGGGCTTGGGTCTAGCCCTCGTCTCATGGCTTATTCTTTATACTATTAATCCTGCCATCTTAAATTTTAAATTATAAATATATGATGTCTAAAAAAACTGCCATAATATTTATTCTCGTTGTCTTCCTTGGTGCTCTTTTGGCTTTAATTTACTTCTATTTTTCCTTTAACACCCTTTCTTTACCAAAAGTCACTCCAATAACAAACACGGTAGATACTTATGATCCCTTTGGCACAAAAAATGTAGATACCGCCACCATCACCAATGCCAACACAGAGGCTACCACCACTAACAATATCAGCCCTGAAACAATTTTAAATAAAATACGCCAGATATCTACTGAACCGATTGCCGGATTTTCTGTGACCGAAGATCCAAAAACAAAAACGGCAAAAATCCGCTACCTTTTACGAGCTAATGGTAATATTTATGAAACTTACTCTGATTCAGCCGAAACGAAAAGACTATCCAATACCACCATTCCAAAAGTCTACGAAGCTAACTGGTTACCAGATGGACTTAAATTAGTTATCCGTTATTTAAAAGAGGACACTGATTATATTCAGACTTTCTCAGTAAAAATAAGGATGGAGGGGGGAGTGGAAGGAAAATATCTACCGGAAAAAATATCCCAAATGGTCATCAGCCCAACGGGGACTAAAATATTTTATTTAGTGACTGGACTAAATGGTTCCACTGGTTATACGGCCTTACCTGACGGCTCAAACAAAAAGATGATTTTTGAATCTCCTTTGATTGAATGGCTGGTCTCCTGGCCAAAAGAAGAAACTATCACCTTGACCACCAAGGCCTCCACCAATATCTCCGGCTATTTATACTTTTTAAATAGTCAAACAGGAAACTCCTCTAGAATCATTGGTAGTATAAATGGTTTAACCACCAAAACAAATAAATCTGCCACCGAAGTTTTATATTCTGACAGCGGAAGAAATACTCCTAGATTATATCTCTTAAATATCAAAAAGGGGGAGAGTAAACTCCTACCGTGGAATACTTTTCCAGAAAAGTGTCTCTTTAGTAATCTTGATGCCAAGATAATTTACTGCGCGGTGCCAAAACCTTTTCCAGACGGTAATTATCCGGACACTTGGTATCAAGGACTGGTCAGTTTTTCGGATAACATTTGGATGATAAACACCGAAACAATGGCTTCCACCTTAGTTTCTGATTTAGAAAAAGAAACAGCTAACAAAATAGATGTCATAGATATGCAAATTGACCAAAATAGTAATTATTTATATTTTATAAACAAAACAAACTTAACCTTCTGGAGCTTGAAACTTAAATAAAATTAGATGGACAAATATTTAATTTTAACTTGTCTTTCTTTGCCCATACCAACTGATTCTGTACTAATGTCTGCCTGTCCAGTAAGAGTGCTGTGAACCACCATCCGTTCATAGGAAGACATTGGTTCAAGAAGGACATCCGTTTTTAAGTTTTTTGCTTCTTCAGCGGCATTTAAAGCCTTCATTTTTATTTTGCTATCTGCTTTTGATTGCATATCATTTATATCAATTGTGCATTTAAAAGCCTCTTCTCCCGGTAAAGAACTTTTGTTAAACATTCTTTTTAGAAGATAGACCAAGTCTCGCGCCAAATCCTCCCTCTCGGCTAAAACTTTTTCAAACTCGGCACTTTTGATAGAAAAAATATGACCGCGTTTTTCATCAAGAGAATAAGAGATATCCTCTGTCGGCAAGTTCAGTAGTTTAAAAATTTCTTCTATTATTTTTTGAGCTTTTTTACTTTCCATCTTCTTTAATAAGTTTCTTTCTCATATAAATCTCTTGACCGATAGCAAAAATACTGGAAGTTACTAAATATAGAGAGACTAGAGAAGCAAGACTTTTGGCAATAAAAAACATAAAGACCGGCATAACATATTTCATCTGCATACTCATACTCTTAGCTAATTCCCCCTGAAAAGAAGTATCTTTTTTGTCTCCCTCAGCTTTCTTTATGGTGGGCATAGTGTATTTTATTTGTAAATATTGTCCCAAGGCCACGATAATTGCCAGTATAGTGTTTTTTTCTGTAATGTCAAAGAGTCCCAAAAACATTGTGTTAATATGTTCCGGAGATTTTATAAAAGAATAAAGCAAATCAGTGTGAATCTGGCTCAAACCACCCTTATAAAAAACCATATATAAGGCAATTAAAATAGGCAACTGAATCAAAGCCAAAATAACTCCAGAAAAAGGGTTGATTTTCTTTTCCTTATATAAAGCCATCGTTTTTAAGGCTTGTTCTTGTTTATTATCCTTATATTTCAACTTAATTTCATCAATTGCTGGCTGAATCTTCTTCATTTCAATCTGACTATAAACTGATTTTTGAGATAAAGGGAACAAAATAAGCTTTATAAGTAAGGTAAATAGAATAACAACAATACCAGCATCCATCCACGGAAAAGCCCCCACAAAGCCAATTAAAGCGTTATAGAGTGGCTGATATAAGACAGCATTAAAAATACTAGAAATCATTAAAAGAGTATACCTTAAATCTATCCTAGATTCAATATTTTTGCCTTTCTTAGCAAGTCCAAAATTTCTCTTTCTATATTAACAAAAGAAAAAAGAGAAACATCTTTCTTGGCAAAAAGAATGACAAAAAAGCCGTTTTTAGTGTAAGATAAGACTTTTTCAACTACGGCCGTCATCCTCCTTTTGATTAGATGACGACCGACAGAGGTCCTTTTAACCTTAATTGGCACCACAAAAGCAAAATTAGAAGGTAAATCAGTATTTTGTGGCAAAAACTTCAAATAAAAACTATCTGAATGCACAAAAACACCCTTTTTCATAATTTGATCAAAGATTTCTTTCTTAACTTTCCTTTTTAAAGGTAACATAATTAGACCGTACTTAGTTTCTTTCGGCCTTTTTGTCTTCTTTTCTTCAAAACCCTTTTACCATAAGAAGTTCGGCTACGAGACAAAAAACCATGCTTCTTGGCTCTCTTTTTCTTCTTGGGATTATATGTAAATGACATAGTAGGGAGTATAGATTATTTTTTTATTAAAGTCAAAAAAGTTTTCCCCAATCTTTCCACAAGTTATTAACATTGAAAGACCTTTTACACAACTTTTACATTTCTTAATTCAGTATATAATATCAAAACAACATGACAGAAGAAAATAAAAAACTTTGGTTGAGTGTTCTATCTGAAATAGAGCTGTCCATTTCCAGGGCCAATTTTAATATGTGGTTTAAGGATACCTTTATAAACAAACTCGAGGAAGGGACAGTCTTCATTGGTGTACCAAATGTCTTTGTTAAAGATTGGCTAATTAACAAATATCATAAAAATATTCTAAAGGGTTTGCGTAATTTTGGTGAAAATATTCACGCGGTAGAATATTTGGTTATAAAATCAGAAGGAAAGCTAGAAATTAAAAAAGAAAACAGCCCCAGCAACGAATTACCACTGCAAGATTTTTATATTAATAAGGAGGATAATTTAAATTCCAAATACACCTTTGAGTCTTTTGTGGTCGGGCCTTTTAATGAACTCGCTTATGCCGCCACTCAAGCCATCATTAAAAAAACAGCTATTTATAATCCTTTATTTATTTATGGAGGTACAGGTCACGGCAAAACACACTTGGTTCAAGCGGTTGGTAATTATATTAAAAATAGTGCTCCAAACAAAAAGATCTATTATCTAACCTCAGAAAAGTTTACTTTAGATTTAATGAATGCTATTTCTAGTGGCACCGCTAATCAATTTAAAGAAAAATATCGAAAATATGATTTATTAATTGTTGATGATATTCAGTTTTTTGCCGGTAAACAAAAAACAGAAGAAGAATTTTTTCATTTATTCAATAGCTTTTATGATAACAATAAACAAATAATTTTTTCTTCTGACAAACACCCAAATTTTATCACCGGTCTAGAAGACCGTTTAAAATCAAGACTTAATTCCGGAATGATTGTAGAAATACCTAAACCAGACCTAGAATCACGAATTCAAATTTTTAAAATAAAGTCTCAAATGCTTAATTTTGGCTTATCAAATGAAATTATTGAATATTTAGCTTCATCAGTTGAAGGAAATATTCGTGAATTAGAAGGAGTTTTAAATTCTATAATTTGTCAGTCTAAACTCAAAGGTCGTGATTTAACTATAAATGAAATAAAAGATTTAATTAAAAACAATATTAAACCAAAGAAAAATTCTTCCATTAAAGATGTTATTAAAACCATTGCTGAATACTATAATATTACTGAAGAAGAAATTTATGAAAAAACAAGAAAAAAAGATGTGGTTAAACCCCGTCAAATAATTATGTATATTTTAAGGGAAGATTTTAATGTTTCTTATCCAACAATTGGAGAAAAACTAGGGGGAAAAGATCATACAACTGTAATGCATTCTTATGAAAAAATAAAAGAAGATTTAAAAGTAAATTCTGCTTTATTAAGAGAAATTAGTCAGATTCGATCAATGATTACTTAAAAAGTTTAAAAGTTGTGGAAAAACTATGGATTAGATCTTAATAAAATTTAATAACTAACCTTTTAAAAATTCTCAAAATTTTAAAAGAAAAAAATATACCATTTTATTAACATATTTAAAAAAAATATTTTTAAAAAAACCTTAAATAATATAAACTAAAAAAACTTATCCACTTATCCACTAATATAATAATAATATTCTTTATAAATAATAAAATAAAAAAATATGAAAGCTGAGTGTATAAAAGAAAAATTTTGTTTAGCAGTTTCTAAGGCAGAAAAAATAACTGGTAAAAATATGACTCTACCTATTCTTTCTTGTATTTTAATTGAGGCTAAGGATAATTTTTTATTTTTAAAAGCCACCAACCTTGATTTAGGGATAGAAATTAAAATTCCTGCCAAGGTTTTACAAGAAGGAATAGTGGCTGTTTCTGGTGTAATTTTAAATAGTTTTTTATTAAATTTATCTGATGATAAAAATTTAATTATAGAAGAAAAGGATAATAATCTTCATATTTTAAGTTCTAATAGTCAGACAACAATAAAAAGTTTTTCCAGTGAAGATTTTCCTACTATTCCTAAAGTTAAAAATGATAAATTTTATGAATTGAATTCTTTAGATTTAGTTAAAGGTTTAAAATCTGTTTGGTATAGTGCTTCTTTATCTAATATAAAACCGGAATTATCCAGTGTTTTTATCAATTCTAAAGAAGAAAACTTAGTTTTTGTGGCCACAGATTCGTTTCGTTTAGCGGAAAAAACCGTTAATTTTAAAAAAAATACAGATTTTGGACAATTATTAATTCCTTTTAAAAATGTTACAGATTTATTAAAGATTATAAACGAAGAAAAGGAAACTTTGGTTATTAATTTTTCTAAAAATCAAATTTCTCTTGAATATAATAATATTTATATTGTTTCTCGAGTGATTGATGGTATTTTTCCTGATTATCAACAAATTATTCCTAAAGAATTTAAAACAGAGGTAATTGTTTTAAAGCAAGATTTGATAAATATTCTTAAATTATCTAATGTTTTTTCTGATAATTTTAATCAAATTAATATAAAAGTCTCACCAAAAGAAAAAGTTTTGGAAATAAAGTCTAAAAATTCCAATATTGGAGAAAATATAAACAAACTCACAGCAACCGTTAGTGGGGAAGAAGTAGAAATAAATTTTAATCACAAATATATTATTGATTGTTTTCAGTCTATCGACTCAGACAGTGTTTCTTTATCATTTAATGGTTTAAATAAACCGGTGGTTATTAGAGGGGTGTCTGACAAAACCTTTACTTACCTAGTAATGCCAATGAATAGATAGTTTTTATGTTCAACATATCTTTATATTTAGAGAAATTTAAGAATTTTGGTAGAAGTGAAAGAGAACTTAAATCTACTTTAATTTTAATAATAAAAGAAATAGTGGGGGTAGAGATTGAAAGTAAAAATGTTTCCATTAAAAATGGAGAGGTGGTTATTAAGGTATCACCAACCATAAAAAATGCTATCTACATTAAAAAAGAACAACTTTTGAAAGAGTTGGAAGAGAGGATAGGTAAACAAGTGGGGAATATTAGATAACATTAAAATTAACCTCCACTTCACTTCTATTATAGACAGAGTCCGTGGCGATTATTTTTAGGGTATTTGTTTGACGGATAGAACTTATTTTACTTGGGGTAAAAGAAAAGAGAAAAGGGGAGTAATTTGATGAACCAAGATAGGTGTTATTAATATAGAAATCTAATTTAGCCAATGGATAAAAACTTTGAATTTCGGTTTGAATAGTTATTTTTTGATCTCTATAATAAGAGGAAAGTTCATTAGGATTCAAAATAGATATTTTTGGGCTTTTAGCTTTAGTGTGGACATCGTCATTGCTATTTGGTTGTGTTGGCTCTGATAGACTTTGCTTTTTTAACCATTCTTGTACTGGATATTCCCAATGATCAAATTGTGGATCATTAGCTGGGTTACTAGGCACTTCTCCCCATGGATCATTTTTGTCCACCCAATATAATATTTCATGAACATTTGGAAAATAAATTTCTTTCTTGGTTTCTTCAGGAGTTAAATCAGTGGCTAATTTTCCAGAAATTTTATCAATTGTAAAAAAATCGTAACCTTGCCAGACACCACGAAAGACAGGTTTTAAATCAGATGGTGTTGGTTCGGGGGCGGTAAAATATTCTTTAGGAAAAGAGGGTAGAGCCTCATTCATAAACGCTCGCCACATTGGGGCAATCACCATTCCAGCTACTTTTTTATCAATAGAAGTGTTGTTATTATTTCCCGCCCAAGCTCCTACAACCAAATTTGGAGTATAACCAATAATCCAAGTATCTCGGAAATCATTTGTTGTTCCGGTTTTAGCGGCCACTGGCCGATCAGTAAAAGATAAGGGAGAACTTACTCCATAAGCTGGTATACGAGCAACATTGTCTGACAATATATCAGATATTTTATTGGCACTTTCTTTATCTAAAACTTGTTCTGGGTGGTAAGAGGTTTCCTCAAGAATTTCGCCGTTACTATTTTTGATTTTTAAGATAGAAATATAAGAATTTCTAATACCAACATTAGCAAAGACACCATAAGCACTGGTGAGCTCTAGTGGTGAGACTTCACCACCACCTAAAACCAATGTTAGGCCATATTGATTAGCTTCGCCAATGCTCGTAATTCCCATATTTTTAGCTGTATTTATAGAATCATTTATTCCCGCTAAATAGAGTGTCTTTATGGAGGGAACATTTCGGGATTGAGCTAGCGCCTCCCTTAAGGTGATTGGCCCTAAATATTTATCATCATAATTTACCGGCATATAACAATCATCCGGGTTTGTATTACCTATTGGTTTGCCCTGAGGATCACAGGTGGTTTGAAATTCTGTTGGTAAGTCAAAGAGAACTGTTTCTGGTGTATAACCTTTATTAAAGGCGGTGGCGTAAACGAAAGGTTTGAAAGTGGAACCGGGCTGACGATGAGCTAAAATTACATTAAAATTACCATCTATTTCTTTATCAAAATAATCTCGTGAACCAACCATAACCAGAATTTGTCCGGTTTTTGGATCAATGGCCACTAGGGCGGCATTTTCTGCATTAAAGTTTATTTTATTTTCTAAGGCATATTTTTTTACTATTTCTTCCGCTTTAGTTTGTAATTTATAATCTAAAGTGGTGATTATTTTTAATCCATCCTCACGAATTGCTTTCTCTCCATATTTTTCTTCTAAATATTGTCTGATAAAGTCTACAAAGTGAGGAGCTTTTATGCTGTTATTTTGTTTGGCTTGAAAAACTACCATTTCTTTTTTTGCTTGACTGTATTCAGTCTCAGTTATTAATTTATTATCAAGCATTTTTTGTAGAATTAAATTTTTCCGATTATCTAATTTATCTTTATTATTACCATAAGGTGAATAAAAAGTTGGAGCATTTGGGATAGCGGCTAAGTAAGCAGCTTCTGCAATACTAACTGCTGAAGCTTTTTTATTAAAAAAAGATTGAGATGCTTCCTCCACACCATAAATACTGCCACCGTAAGAGTTTTCATTAAGGTAAATAGAAAAGATTTCATCTTTGCTCATTATCTTTTCTAGCCTTATAGCCAAAAACCATTCTTTAATTTTTCTTGAGATAGCTTTTTCAGAAGTAAGAAGAGAATTCTTTATTACTTGTTGAGTAATGGTTGAGCCACCACCAGTTCCACCCATTAAATTAGTTAAAATCGCTCTAATAATGGCTGTTATTTTTATCCCTCCATGCTGATAAAAATCAGTATCTTCAATAGCGAGGGTAGCCTTTTTAATATAAGGAGATATTTCTTCAAATGGTATAACCGTCCTTTTGGTGTTTTTATTAAGATCAAAAAGTAGAATTTCTCCTGTTCTATCATATATTTTTGCTCCTTGAGAAATAGTTCTTTCACTAAAAGATTTCAAATCTGGCATTTCAAAGGTGGAAATCCAAAAAGCAATGATTCCCAAACCAATAAAGCCCAGACTAAAAAGATAAACGATAGTTTTTTTGTATTTAATCATATTTTAGGTTATTATAACATAATATGAAAATAGACACAGATATAAAAAAAATAGAGGAGTTTTTTACTCGGGGAATAGAGAATATTTTTCCTAATGCTGAGTTTTTAAGAAAAAAACTTTTGTCGGGAGAAAGACAAACAATATATTTAGGCATTGATCCTACTGGTCCAACTTTACATATGGGTCATGCAGTAGTTTTAAAAAAATTAAGAGATTTACAAAACTTGGGGCATAAAATTATTCTCTTATTGGGAGATTTTACGGCCACGATTGGTGATCCAGATAAACTTTCTGTTCGGAAACCTTTAACCAGAAGACAAGTTCTAAATAATGCCAGAGATTATAAAAAACAAGCTTCTAGATTTTTAAAATTTGGTTGGAATGGGGCAGAACTCAAATATAATTCCAAATGGTTAGCCAAACTTTCTTTTGAAGAACTGTTGGGTCTTTCTTCACACTTAACTTACGCTCAGATTATAAAACGATCAATGTTTCAAGAAAGATTAAAACAAGATAAGGATATTTATTTGAATGAATTTTTATATCCATTAATGCAGGGTTATGACAGTGTGGTGATGGATGTAGATGGGGAAATTGGTGGTAATGATCAGGTTTTTAATATGTTGGTCGGGCGAGATTTGTTAAAAAAAATAAAAAATAAAGAAAAATTTGTTATTGGCACTAAATTATTGGTTGATCCTACTGGTTTAAAAATGGGGAAGACGACTGGTAATATGATTACTATGAAAGATAGTCCAGATGAGATGTTTGGTAAAGTGATGAGTTGGCCTGACAGTTTGATTTTATTAGGGTTTGAGCTCTGTACGGATGTTTCAATGGAAGAAATTGAAAAAATAAAGAAAGAAATGTCAGCCGGAACTAATCCACGGGATATAAAAGTAAGATTAGCTAAAGAAGTGGTAAAAATTTATCATAGTGCGGAAGAAGCGGATAGAGCAGAAGAAAATTTTGTGAAGACTTTTAAGGAAGGCGGTGTGCCAGAACAAATAGATGAAGTAAAAGCTAATAGCGGAGAGTTATTGTCCGAATTAGCCGTTAAGGCTGGTTTGGTAAAATCCAAAGGAGAATTTAGGCGCTTAGTTTTGGAGGGGGCGGTTAGCCAAATGGAAACAAATATTAAAATAAGTGATGTTAATGAAAAAGTAACTACAACAGGTGTGTTTAAGATAGGGAAAAGGAGATTTTTGAAGATAATATTGAGCTAATTATTACAAGAAAGATTTTAAAGGAAATCCGTATCATTATATTCATCCGCTTCTTCGGTAAAAGTATCTTCAATAATAGCCGGATCAATGGTGGATTCTTCACTGTTAGAAGTTTCTTCTTCGGAAAAATCACTATCAACTTTTTTTTCTTCAGTATTTTTTTTGTTACTGACACTGCTTTTTTTCTTGGCCATTTTTTTAAAATTTAATTGCTAATAAATTTCTTTTTTATATTAATAGCAGGTTTAAAAATGTTTGCAAGGGGGTGAAAAGTGGGAGTTGTGGAAAACTTAATAACAAGCAAAATATGTTAGACCAACGGCGATGGCATCATATTCATCATCATGTTTGATGTCTTTATTTATTTTTATTAATTTTTGGACCATACTCGTTACTTGATTCTTATCACTTTTACCATAACCAGTGACCGCCACTTTTATTTGGAGAGGAGTAAATTCTGTTACTAACAATCCGTTTTTAGCCGCTTCATAAAGCATCACGCCTCGGGCTTCGGATACGCGCATCGCGGTTTTGGCATTAGTTTTAAAAAAAAGGGTTTCAATTGTCAGGGCCTCGGGCTTATATTTTTTAATTAAAGAAAAAATTTCTTCACCAATTAATTGCAACCTTTCCTCGGCTGTTTCGGTGGCTAAAGTTTTAAAACATTCGGAAAATAATAAAACTTCTTTCCCGGCGTTTTTTTCTAAGATGGCAATTCCCACTCTTTCATATCCCGGATCAATGGCGATTATTTTCATGGAGAAATTATAACACAACCTCACCCCAACCCCTCTCCTTGACTAAGGAGAGGGGAAAGACTAAGCTTAAATTGGATTGTCTCTGACGGGTACGCCCCGAGGAGTAAAACAAGAGAAAAGAGAGAAAAGGAGGAAGGTATGCCTTCCGGAAAAAGCAGAGGGATGCGTCGGCTTGTGCGTCGGGAACCACTGGAAATGGAGGATTGGATTGATCTGATTGAGGCTAGGCGGGCAACTTTCGTGCCTTTTTTGGGTAAGATTAGTCTGAGGGTGTTGGGAGATATGAAGTTCTTTCTTGGACAGACTTTAAACCGAGAGTGCCCAAGAAATATGTCTTCATTTGAGTATCCTCTCAATACTCAAGGTTTCTTTTGTCTTTGTGACATGTGGAAAGGTGACGACGGAGAAAGCGGGGAAGATAGTCTTTGGGGGCTGACTCGTGAAGGCAAATGGTGGTATGTGGTAGGCAGGTGTCGGATCATTAACCGGGTGCCTCGGGTCAAGGAGTTATATGTTGAAGATGTCAACACTCAACTTCTCCTGACCAAGACGCAGAAACACCCGTCGGAGATTTGGCGGGTGCTCGGATCTTTCATCCGATCGGCCGTTAAGCAGAGGCGAGTGCTCTTTGAGGAAGTAGAACCTCTGGAAGACCTGGTGATTGCCGAAGAGTCCGCCGCTTCTTGTATTTCTCTCAAACAACAGTAGTCTGTCAGGAGGCAGACAAGTGGGTAAGTGGGCGGGCGATTCCTATCGCCCGCCCATCTTCTATTCGGCATTTGTCCATACTTCCTGCACCTCATCATTATCTTCCAATTCTTCAATTAATTTTTCTAATTTAACACCGTCTTCTTCCGAAATAGGAGTCATAGTTTTTGGCACATAACCCTCTGTAGTTTTTTCAAATGCCCAAGCGGCACTGCCGGGAGCGGCTAAGGCCGAACCATTTTCCACCAAAATATGTTTTATTTCACTAGCCGCTTTATTGCGATTATCCGTCAATGCTTCAATAATGACTGCCACTCCGCCTGGCCCGTAAGTTTCATAAGTAATGGATTCCATTTGTGCGGAATTGTCATTCTTTTTTAAGGCTCGTTCAATGTTTTCATTCGGCACATTATTTTCTCGGGCTTTTTTAATCACCGCAATTACATTGGCCGCTTTGGTATCACCATTGGCCTTTTTTATCTCCACGGAAATAAGCTTGGCCATTTTGGTGTTGATTTTACTTTTAACGGCATCCGTCACAGCTTTTCTATTTTTTACTTTTGACCATTTACTATGTCCACTCATAAAGTTATTTTTAATTTTACTCTTATAAAAGTTTATTTTTACCCGCCAAAATTTATCAGAATAACTTTTTTTCGGGTGAATTTTTCAAATGCAGATGTTGTTTGGCGCGTTCGGTAATGGTACGGCCACGGGAAGTGCGCTCCAAAAAGCCGAGCTGAAGCAAATATGGTTCGTAAACATCTTCAATGGTGGCTTGTTCTTCAGATAGGGCGGCAGCGAGGGTATTGAGGCCGACGGGCCCGCCATTAAATTTTTCTTCAATTACAGTGAGTAAAGCACGGTCGGCAGAATTTAGCCCTACCTCGTCAATTCCGAGCAAGCTTAACGCTTCCATCACGGTTTCTTTTGATAGTTCACTTTCTCTCACTTGAGCCAAGTCCCGACTTCTTTTTAATAAATAGTTAGCAGTACGGGGAGTAAAGCGACTCCGCTTGGCGATTTCCGTTTTAGCTTCGTGGGCAATCTCCACACCGAGTATTTTAGCCGAGCGGTTAATAATTTCTTCTATCTCTTCATTAGTATAAAATTCTAATTTGAAAACTCCACCGGAAAAACGGGAACGGAGGGGAGCGGAAAGGAGAGCGATACGAGTGGTGGCGGCAATTAAAGTAAAAGGGGGCAGATCCAGCTGAATGGTACGCGCGGACGGGCCTTTGCCAATGATAATATCCAAAGAACCGGATTCCATGGCTGGGTAAAGCACTTCTTCAATCGCTTTATTTAGTCGGTGGATCTCATCAATGAATAAAATATCACCAGGGGAGAGGTTAGTGAGAATGGAAGCCAGGTCACCGACTTTTTCAATGGCTGGACCAGAAGTAGCTTTGAGCTGGGCCCGTGTTTCTTTGGCAATTAAGTGAGCCAGAGTGGTTTTTCCTAGTCCAGGCGGACCGTAAAAGAGCAAATGTTCGGGTGGGTGTTTTCTTTGCGCCGCGGCTGTCAATAAAATATGTAAATTATCCTTGATATTTTTTTGGCCAATGTAATCTTTCCAAACCGCGGGTCTTAATGTTTGGTCAAGAAAATTAACATCGCCTTCCGTTTTGTTGGGCCGGCCATTATCTTGGCTTGTTTCTTGGTTTTTTGGTGAATTAGTTAAAGAATCTTTATTTTTGCTTGACATACTTTTTGTTTTATGCTAAGCTACTTAGAGAAGCCTTTTAGTGATTTGCGGGGCTTTTTTTCGTTCTTTTCCAGAATATAAATCTCTAAGCAATTGGATCGTTTGCGCGGTTTACGAATTTTTCGCGGAGGACGGTCTGGTTCACACCTTCGGGTGATTTGCGAGACCTATCCTTTAAGACTTATTTAACTTTTGGTATTTATATTAAAAGTATTGCTTAGAGATTTATCTTCTGGAAATTATTTCTCTCTTTTTTTATCTTAGTCCTCTTCGGTTTTAATGTCAATCACTCGACCAAGTTCGGAAATAGAACTTATGCCTTGTAAAATTTTTAAAATTCCATCTTGTTTCATATCCAAAAGATTTTGGGAAGAAACAGCAGATTTTATTTCTCTTTCGGAGGGATTTTTGATGAGAATTTCTTCCAATTCTTTTCTCATTAGGATTATTTCCGCAATTGCTAACCGCCCTTTATAGCCAGTGCCGTGACATTTTTCACAGCCAACGGCTTGCCAAACTTTTTGGGTCTGAATATTGTTCAAATAAGTTTTGTCATTGATTGAAGCTAGGGTTTTTTCAATAAGTTTTTTTTCTTCAGCCGTTGGTTCTACTTCAATTTTACAATTAACACAAAGTTTACGAAGTAACCTCTGTGCCATAGCTGTATTTACGGCTGATGAAATAATTTTTGGATTAACACCGAGGTCAATCAAACGAGGGAAAGCCCCAGCGGCAGTATTGGTATGTAAGGTGGAAAAAACCAGGTGACCAGTCAAAGCGGAGTTGATGGCAATAGTGGCGGTTTCACTATCACGGATTTCTCCCACCATTATTACATCTGGGTCTTGACGTAAAGCGGAACGCAAACCAGAAAGAAAAGTATAATCTTTTTCCTCATCCACTTGAGTTTGAACCACGCCGGGTAAGTGGTATTCTATGGGATCTTCAATGGTGATTATTTTTACATCGGGGGAATTTATTTTTTTCATAAAAGCATACAGGGTAGTGGTTTTTCCAGAGCCGGTAGGGCCAGTGATTAAAAGCATACCGGTAGGTTTTTTTATTTGTTCAAGTAAAGTATCTAATGTTCTTTTTTCTATACCTAATTCTTCTAAGGGCACTGCAATAGACTTAGGATTTAAAAGTCTCATCACTACGGACTCATTGTAAGCACCGGGTAGGACAGAAGAACGAATTTCAATATCATTGTCTAAAATCTTTACACTAAAGCGACCATCTTGAGCGGAATTTTTTATATTTAATTTCATCCCCGATAATAATTTGATGCGGGACAGAAGCAGTTCATAAGTTTCTTGGTCAAAGTCAAAGACATTTATTAAGACTCCATCCAAACGGAAACGGATGCGGGCATATTTTTCTTCCGGCTCCACATGAATATCAGAAGCGGATAAAGCTAAGGCACCAGCAATCATCGCTTCCATCATTTTGGAAATTTTATAAGCTTTTTTAAGGGCTAAAATTTCTTTGATAATAATTGACACATCAGCAATCTTTTTAATTTTGCTCATATAATCCGTCACTTGTTCAGTAGAAATATCAAAAGTACCGGCAGTGGTATTTACCGCATAGGAGAGATCATGATAACGGTCCCATGCTTTTTCCAAACTGGCCGTGGTGGCCATACTGATTTGTAATTTATAACCATCGGTTTCTAATTTATTTAAAATAATTACAGCCTTTTCATTTTTTGGTGAGAAGACCGCTATTTGGATTTTTTTACCTACTTTGTCAAAGACGGCCATTTTGGCTTCACGAGCATTTTCTTCTGGAATCAGACGCAGGGCGTCAGTATTAATAGGAATAGGTTTTAAATCAATAAAATTGAGATCATATCTAGCCGCTAAAATGCGAACAATATCTTCTTCTTCCTTTTTTCGAAGTTCGGCGAGGCGCTTTTCTTGTTTTTCTTCATTAGAAAAATCAGTCATAGAGAATATTGTAACATAAAAGCACTTTGGTCTAACGCTTGACAAGAAATATGTTTGGGTGTATAATAGTAGGTGTTATTTATTTTGATTAAAAAGATGAAAAAAACCACAAATTACATTTCTAATATTAACTTTTTTATAGCTAGTATTTTGCTAGTGTTTTTGGTTTTTATATTTTATATTATCACTCCAGTATTTGTAAACGCTCAGTCTTATGACTATGGTTATGATACGGCTGTAACTTATGACTATGGTTACAATTCTTCTTCTGACTATTCCTATGGCTATGATGATTCTAATTACACTTATGGCTACGATACTTCTTCTGATTATAATTACAGTTATGATAGTACTCCAAATTATGATTACGGCTATGATACTGCCCAAACTTATGACTATAGTTATGATAATGCTTCTAACTATGATTACGGTTATGATGATGCTTCAACTTATAGTTATGGTTACGATAATACATCTTCTAATTATGACTACGGTTACGACAATGGTTCAACCTATGACTATGGCTATGATACGGCTACTACTCCGGACTATTCTTATGGTTATGATGATTCTAATTACACCTATGGTTATGATACAGCGGTGACTTATGACTATGGTTATGATGCTATCCCAGACTATACTTATATTTATGACAGTACCCCAACTTATGACGATTATTACTATTACGATGATTATTATTATGATAATTCATATTATGGTTATGGTTCAATTATTGGTGGTGGTTCAGGCTATTCTTATGGCCCAACATATAAAGTAAAAAATCACGATACTGTTGTGACTAATACTAATGTAAGTCCTATTGTTTATTCATATAATGAAACTTATGAATCAGATATTACACCGAGATATCACTCTTATCGTGAGACATATGAGCCAAGGATTTTGGCTTATAATGAAACTTATCAACCAGCGGTGGCTTCTTCTGTCTATTTAAGTCAAGTTCCTTATACTGGTTTGGTAGACAATCTAAAACTATATTTCTTTATGGGTATCCTCGCTTTCTTTAGTGCTTGGATTGCCTATATTGTTATTTCTTATAAGAAAAGCTATGTGCAACTAAATTAGCTTGACAAAAAATATGTTTGGGTGTATAATAGTAAAAGAGTTCGGGTTTAGTACAAAGTAGAAAACAAGCAGAAAGACAGGAGTGGACCATGAAGACGAGACAAGTTGTGCGAGTCGTGGTAGTGGCAGTGATGGCGGTGATGGCAACGGGGTGTTGCTGTCCGAGGAGAGTGTCGTCGGGCCATGTCACTCGCGTGGTGCGCCATTCGTCCCCGTCCTATGTGACGCCGGTCGTAATTCCGGCACCGGATGTCGGTGGCCTGTTGCCACCGCAAGTGGTGCAGACGGCTCAGCAGGCGACAGTATTGATCCAGCAACAGCCAGCGCAATCGGTACCGCAACCGCAGGCTCAAGCTGGCGGTCGGGTCAAGTTGATGTTGCACCTGTTGTGCCCATCTTGCCAGAAGTATCACACATGGAAAGGTGGCGTGTTGCCACCGAACACCCAGTTGTTCTTCTGGCATCCGGAGGCCAAGGAGTGGCGCCTCTATGGTGGGGATTACACCAAAATTATGCGCCAACCACAGGTTGAGGAACCGGAGTGCCCCAATAATCATCACGGCCAGTAAGGAGCTGGCCACTAGTCATCAAACGCGTTCGGGGTTCGTAACCCCCCGAACGCGTTTTCTATTTGACAAATAAATCCTACGGGTGTATAATATTAGGTAGAGGTTTTAGTTCCAAACGAGGTAGAAAAACAGGAAACAGAAAGAAAGGTAGGGTTCGAGAATGGATCCGAAGCATGTCAGAATCGCGGTGGTATCAGTGGTGATGATGGCGGTGGTAGTGGCAGTAGTCGGGATTGTGGCCATCTTCGCACATTTTCGGGTGGGCAATCTGGTGAAAGATCACAAGAGGGATGTCTATGACATGGACCAGCGGTTGCGGGATCTCGAAGAAAAGCCCAGTGATGCTGGGGCAGAGGAGATCGTCAAGCAGATAGAGGGTCTCAAGGAACTAGTTCATGCGTTGAACCAACGGGTTCAGAACCTTGAGGCAGAGGAGGCCAAAGAAACGGAGGGTGTCTGGGCACTAGCCTGCTCTCTGGAGCAACAAGTGCGAGATGTCGAGTCGAGTAAAAAAACCGAGGAGTTGGAGAATCGCCTCAACGAGCTCGGTCTTCTTCTGGAGGAGTATCGGTTGCAAGGTCCTGAGTCTGAGGGGGTGGTAGCCAAAACGCCCACAACTTCAGTGAGGAAGGTGCTTCAAGGTCCGGAGCCGGTGGTTATCTACTCAAACTCGCCGGACCCAGTGAAGTAGTGAAGTAAGGAGGGAGGGAACAACAGGCGGGCGAGGGATGATTCCCTTGCTCGCCTGCTTTTAATTTTAAATAATATATTACACCACACATCATCAAAAACCAAGGTCTGGCCTTGGATAGTTTGTTTTTAATATATTTATATATTAGTATTGTCAGATGATAAGTAAAAGTTTAAAAGAGACGGAAAAAATTGCTCAAGAATTTTTAAATAAAATTTCTGCTCATACCTATACTAATACTCATACCAATCAGGCTGTTATCGTTGGTTTATTTGGTGACCTTGGTTCGGGTAAAACCACTTTTACGCAAGCTCTAGGTAAACTACTTGGAGTTCAAGAAGTGATGACTAGCCCAACTTTTGTTCTGGAGAAGTTTTATTTATTAGACGAAAAAATTAATTTTAATAAATTAATTCATATTGATGCCTATCGTTTGGACTCGGGAAAAGAATTATTGAGTTTAAAATTTGAAGAGATGAAAAAAGATCCAAACAATCTCATTTTGATTGAATGGCCGGAACGGGTGGCGGATATTTTACCTACGGATATAATCAAAATAAATTTTAAATTTGTCAGTGAAAACGAACGGGAGATAGAATTTTAGATATGTTATAATTCCCTTAATGGCCAAGATAAATAAAAGATTAGTACTACTTGATGTTCATGCGATTATTCACCGGGCTTATCACGCCTTACCGGATTTTGTCTCAAGTAAAGGGATGCCCACGGGGGCTTTATATGGTTTGTCTACAATGCTTTTAAAAATTATTGGTGATTTGAAGCCGGACTATATTATTGCTTGTTATGATTTACCCAAGCCCACTTATCGTCATGAAGCTTATAAAGATTATAAAGCCGGTCGGGCCAAAACGGATGATGAACTGGTGGAACAATTAAAAAAATCTCGGGAGATTTTTGAAGCCTTTAATATTCCTATTTATGACAAAGCGGGCTTTGAAGCGGATGATATTATTGGCACTATAGTCGAAAATGTGTTGAAACCGGACAAGTACCGTCCTTGTCCGGGAATTGATATTGTGATTGCTTCGGGGGATATGGATACTTTACAACTGGTGGTAGCTGATCGGGTGCGGGTGTATACTTTAAAAAAGGGAATTAAAGATACTATTATTTATAATGAAAAAGCGGTGGTAGAACGGTTTGGTTTTGTTCCGAAGCTTTTGCCCGATTATAAAGGTTTGCGTGGAGATCCATCCGATAATATTATCGGCATCAAAGGAATCGGGGAAAAAACTGCGGGAATTTTAATACAAAATTTTGGTGGAATAGAGGATATTTATAAAAAATTAAAATCTAAAAATGGAAAGGAAGAATTTAAGAAAGTGGGAATCACCGACCGAATCGTGAAACTTTTGGAAGAAGGAGAGGAAGAGGCACAATTTTCCAAGATGCTGGGAACGATTAGGCGTGACGCAACCATTAATTTTGAAATTTCAACTAAAACTTGGTTGGAAAATTTGGCAGAAGAAAAAATAATGAAAGTGTGGAGTGATTTGGAATTTAGAACATTAGGGACGAGATTGAAAGAATTGTTGGGGAAGAAAGACAACCTCACCCAGACCACCCCGTCAGCAGAAATTTTCAGAGGTGAGTCCTTAGCTTTGGAAGGTCTCTCCTCGGGAAATTTAAATGAAGAAGAGCTGAAAGAAACACAAATTGCCCTTTGGCTTATTAATTCCACTATTACCGATCCAACCGTGGAAGATATTTTAAATTTGTCGGGGAAGAAAGATTTGAAAGAAGCTGAAACTTTTTTTCTAGAAGAAATAAAAAGAAAAAAGTTGGACTATGTTTTTGAAAAAATTGAAAAACCGCTTATTCCGATTATAAAAAAAATGGAAGAAAAGGGGGTAGTGGTAGACAAAGAAATTTTGCAAAAATTGTCCGTGGATAATCATAAAATTTTATCTGAATTAGAAAAGAAAATTTGGGCTTTATCGGGCAGCGAATTTAATATTAATTCACCAAAGCAAATGGGAGAAGTTTTGTTTGTTAAAATGGGTTTAAAGGCTAAAAATCAGAAAAAAACCGCCGGTGGTAAGATTTCTACTAAAGAATCAGAATTAGAAAAAATGCGGGATTTGGACCCCATCATCCCTCTTATTTTAGAGTATCGGGAGTTACAAAAAATACTTTCTACTTATATTGATAATATTCCATTGATGGTGGCAGAGGATGGTCGTTTACATGCCAAGTTTTTACAGACGGGAACCACAACAGGCCGGATGTCTTCACAAGATCCGAACTTACAAAATATTCCTAACAAAAGTGATTTGGGAATAGAAGTACGAAAAGCTTTTAGGGCGGGAGAGGGGAATAAATTAGTGGCTTTTGATTATTCACAAATTGAAATTAGAATTGCGGCTTTTCTTTCAGGTGATGAAAAACTGTTAGAAATTTTTAGGAAGGGGGAAGATGTGCATACGGCCGTGGCATCGGAAGTTTTTGGTGTTCCACTTGATAAAGTGGACAAGGAAATGCGTCGAAAAGCTAAAGTGATAAATTTTGGTATTATGTATGGGATGGGGGTAACGGCTCTCAAACAAAATCTGGGAACGGATCGTGCTGAAGCCCAAAAGTTTTATGATGATTATTTTGCCAAGTTTAGTGGTTTGGCTAAATATTTGGATTCGGTTAAGGCGGAAACAGTGCTGAGTGGTTATACAGAAACTTTGTTTGGTCGTCGTCGATATTTTGAGGGTATTAACTCTAAATTACCTTTCATTAAAGCAATGGCGGAGAGAATGGCGGTTAACGCGCCCATTCAAGGAACCGAGGCGGATATTATAAAGTTGGCAATGATAAAAGTGGAGGAGTATTTGGAGGGGAAGAGAGGGGGCGATGTAAACTTGCTACTGCAAGTACATGATGAATTAGTTTATGAAATGCCGGCTGATTTGGTGGAAAAAGTATCACCAAAAATAAAAGAAATAATGGAAACGGTGGTGGATTTAGAAAAAACCAAAGGTGTGGTTTGTAAAGTGGATTATAAAGTGGGGGACAATTGGGGGGAGATGGACAAGATGGTATAAGTATGAGTATAAAAATATGTTATATCTTTTTTATGGGACAGACAAAATAAAGGCGCGGGGAATGGCGGGGAAGACGGTGGAAGCCGCCAAGAAGAAGCACACAGGAGCGGAACTTTTTAAGTTGACCACGGAGAATTTTTCCGCTAATAAACTAGATGAATTAATCGCCAGTCAAGGGCTTTTTTATTCCGGCTCTATTATTTTGGCAGATAATTTATGTGAAGAAAAAGAAATAGCGGAAATTTTACTTAAAAAAATAAAAGAAACTGCCGAGTCACCAAACTTTTTTGTTTTTTGGGAAGAAAGTTTAAACAAAAAAGAACTGGAAAAGTTTAAAAAATATGCCCAAAAAACGGAGGAGTTTAAAAAACCAGAAAAGAAATTAAATAAAAAAGAGGAATTAGCCTTAAAAGGAGAAAAGATAGATTTTTTTGAATTTGCTAATGCTTTGGGGGAGAAAAATAAAAAACAGCTTTGGACATTGTATCAAGAAGCTTTGTCCGAAGCCGTGCCGTCTGAAGAGGTACAGGCGATCTTTTTTTGGCAAGTGAAAGCAATGCTTTTGGCTTTAAAATCAAAAGATGCGAGCGAAGCCGGACTCAAGCCATTTGTTTATAGCAAATCTAAAAATTATGCTAAGAATTATAGTGAAAATAAATTAAAAGAAATGTCTGCTAAACTTTTTGTAATGTATCACGAAGCCCATCGGGGCAACCTTGATTTTGCCGTGGCGTTGGAAAAATTTATTTTGGGATTGTAAATATTTTGTTAACTATCTTTGGGGCGTTACTTATGGTGCTTAGCAAGCCATTCAATTATACTAATTGATAAAAGCAAGGTTATAAGCCCGACTAAGTTACCAGCAAGGACATCACTTAGATAATGGACTCCAAGATATAAACGACTGAAGTCTATTAAGATGACTGCTACAATAAAAAGAAAAAGAGTAATTATTTGGATTTTTAAGGATTTTTGTTTTTTAATAATCAAATATACTAAGAAGCCATAAAAAAGAATCACTATGGTGGCATGTCCACTGGGGAAAGAAAAGGAATCCTCGGTGATGGCTTGTAGAGAAATATCTGGGCGCTCTCTCTGAAATATGTGTTTACCAAAAAAAGTTAGACCTTCACCGATAATCAAGGTAAACCATAGAAAAAATAAGTAAATATGTTGTCTCTTTATCCACAGAAATACACTTAGGATTATGGAAAAGATTATGATGGTTATTGATTCAGCAAATAAAGTTATAAAATAGAAAAGATTTACAAGCATATCTGTGCGAGAAATATATAGGAGGTGGATGATTTTAGTATCAGTAGAGATGATGAAATTAGATAATAAATAATACAGATTTTCCATATATAAATTATAGCATGTATTTATATGGTCCGCCCACTCGGGATCGAACCGAGGACCTCTTCCTTAAAAGGGAATTGCTCTACCAGCTGAGCTATGGGCGGCTAAAACATTTCTAATGTTCGCCCGACCAATAAATTGGTTTAGGGACTCAAAGAATATAACAAGAAAAAGCTTATTTGTCTATTACAACACGGGGATATCTACCGCCAAGAGACCAGCACCGGTGAGAAGAAGAGAAACACAAATACTGGCGAGCAGGAGATAAAAAACCATATCTCTTTTTAAAATGGATTCCTCTTTATACTCTATTAAAAGTTCACTGACACAAATTACGGCAAGGATGAGGGCAGTGATTTGGGTATAAGCACCGACAATGAGTAAGAGACCACCAAGAGCTTCCGCTACACCAAGAAGACCAGCAAAAAATCCGGCCGGCTTGACGCCTAAGATATGAAGAGAATTAATCCAACCATTTTTTTCTTTACCTAATTTTAAAGAACCAAGATTAAAGAAAACAAAACCAGCAACGACTCTTAAGATTAGAGGAGCGATGAGAGAATAAGTAAACAATTCGGGGAAGATATTAAATGTTTGCATATTGATATTATAACATATAGTATAAAAAGATGCAGATAATAGTAATTTTGTACAATGTTAGAAGTACTCATAATGTGGGATCTATTTTTCGGACCGCCGATGCTTTAGCTATTAGAAGCATTATTTTGACGGGGACCACACCAACACCAGTAGATCGTTTTGGACGAAGCAGATCAGATATTGCTAAAGTAGCTTTGGGAGCGGAGAAAAGTGTGTTTTGGACTTACAAAAAGGATATTCTGTCGGCAATCAAAAAGCTAAAAAAAGATGATTATAAAATAATTGCTATTGAACAGTCAAAAAAGTCTGTAGATTATAAAAAGATTAAATTAAATAAAAAAGACAAAGTGGTTTTTGTTATAGGGGAGGAGGTGAGGGGAATATCTCCAGAAGTTTTAGCTTTAGCGGATATGGTAGCGGAAATTCCCATGCTCGGCCAAAAAGAATCTCTCAATGTCTCCGTGGCCTTTGGCGTGGCTTTGTTCCGAATTTTGAATGTTTAATTATCTCAAAATAATAGTTTGAGTGTAAACTTTGGGATGATAAATGGAGGCGGTGGCGTTAATTTTATCTTGAGCAATGCTTTGTTCTATCCTCGCTGGTCCACCCCAAATAAACCATAGACAATACAGAACAAAAGCGATCTTGAGTAGCCATAAAAAATCTTCGTGAATATTCATAGAAGGGTATCCTAAAGGAAAAAGTTATTTTTGACAAGTGGGGCAAAAATGCGTGCCTCGGCCGGCATGTCTAGTTTTTTTAATTGGCGCTTTGCATTTTTTACAAGGCTCACCAGTTCGGCCATAGACTTTAAGGTAGGGGACAAAGCCACCTTTTTGTCCATTGCTCCGAAGATAGTTTCGAGAAGAAGTGCCTTTTTTACTAATAGCGAACTTGAGAATAGCAATGATATTTTTATGTAAATTTACTATTTCTTTTTCTTTCAGAGTTTTTGTTTTTCGCATCGGTAATAAGCTGGAGAGAAAAGCACTTTCATCGGCATAAATATTACCCAGACCGGCGATCAATTGCTGATCCAAAAGAACTTGTTTTACTGTTCGGTTTGGATATCTTTCTAATATCTTTTTTAAATTCACCATGGTGAAAGTTTTAGATAGGGGTTCAAGGCCAATTTTTGTCAGGAGGTGGTTTTTTAATTTATCATCCAGTATTTTTACCCAACCAAATTTACGCAAGTCATTAAAATAAAGTTTACTGCCATCGGTAAAAGTAAAAAATAGGCGAGTATGCTTGCCGGGAATTTGAATATCAGGGGTGGGGTGTCCGCCGGTAATTATTTTTCTATTTTTTGCTTGCCCGCCTTTTTGGAGGGGCACAAAAATAAGTTGTCCGGTCATTTTTAAGTGAATAACGAGACAAAGCGTGGCTTTGTCATTTTGTTCGGTTAAATAAACCAAAAGCATTTTGGCCCGTCTTTCTAATTTCTTAATCTTTTGACCGATGACAATTTTTCTAAAGGTATTTACAAAAGTAGGGGAAATAACTTTGGGCCACAAAATATCCACGCCCGTGATTGTTTTTCCATGCAAAACTTTTTGTAGTTCTCTTTTTATGGTTTCTACTTCGGGTAATTCTGGCATATTTCTTCAACAACGGTTGCATCACTCCAAGGCTCTTTGACACCGTTTTTACGCATAATGTAGGGGTCTGTGCCTTTGCCAGTGATCAAAATGACGGTTTTAGTATTTTGCTCATCCGAAGCAAACTTGGCGAGCTGAACAGATTCTTTAATAGCTTCTCTCCTGTCCATTATTATTCTTGGCTTTTTGTTTTTAATCCACTTAGCCATTTCTTCCACAATTTCTTTTGGATCATCATCATAAGGATCTTCATCGGTTAAAATAATTTCAGCACAATATTTTTCGGCGATTTCCGCCATGGCTTTTCTTTTCCATTTATCTCGTCCACCACCACAGTTGCCTAGGACACATATTTTTTTTCTGTTTGGAAAAGCTTCATACAAAGCCGTTAAAGAATCCGGAGTGTGAGCATAATCCACAATTATTTCAATTCCTAAATCATTTTTTATTTTTTGGACTCGGCCTTTTATTTCAGTGACTTTTTCCAAGCCAGCTTTTATTGATTCCATGGTTATTCCTAAGGCCCGAGCATAAGCTACGGCTGCTAGCATATTGTAAACATTAAATTTTCCCGGCAGTTTGGATTGGATTTTTATTTCCTCGCAGACAAAATCTACGCCATTATCATGACAAATGATCGGCTCGCCATCCTTGAGAGAATAAGGAACTTTCTTCTCAACTTTTATATTCAAAAACTTATGTCCTTCCTTATCATCAATATTAGCGACGATAATTTTCCCTTTTTTATTGGATTTTTCTAAGGCGTGAGTAATACTTAATTTAGCTTCCAAATATTTATCATAAGAGCCATGAGAATCAATATGTTCTGGTGCTAAATTGGTAAAAACAAGAGCATCAAGAGCAATAAATTTGTGACGATATTGTTTAGCGGCTTCGGAAGAAATTTCTAAGATGACATAGTCACAATGAGCATTTACCGCTTGTCGTAAGAATCGTTGATTAAAGAAACGCCCGGGAGTGGTCATTTTGTACATATTGGGCTTGGATTCATCTCGGATTTTAAAACGCAGAGTACTGCCAAGTGCGGTAATAAAACCCGCTTCCTCCAAAATGGCATTGATAAATTCTACCGTGGAAGTTTTGCCTTTAGTGCCGGTTACCGCCACCACTTTTATCTGGTGGGCGGGAAAGCGGTAAATAAGTGCACCTAATAAAGCCAAACCATAATGATAAAAAGGTTGAATAAACGCAAAAACTTTCTTAGGAATCATTTTTTTTATTTTTTGTAAAATTTTGTTCATTTTTTATTTTCCTAAATGTTTAAGGGCGGCTTTAACTTTTTGACTGGTGGTGAGTGAGGATGAGTTGTTAATTTCCTGTAAGGCTTCTCGGCTTTCTTTATGTGAATAACCGAGGGATTTGAGTGCTTCCAAAGCATCAATTTCTTCTTTCAATCCCAAGTTAACTTCTTCATAACTGCCAAGTTTGCCTTTGAGTTCCAAGACAATTTTGTCCGCCATTTTTTTGCCCAAACCAGAAACCTTGGTGAGATGAGCGGTTTCACCACTGGAAATGGCTTTGCGGAGAGAGTCCACTGAAGCCACATTTAAAATGTTTAAGGCGGTTTTTGGTCCGACTCCGGAGATAGTAATCAATAATTCAAAAAAGTCCAGTTCTTTTTTTTCGGAAAAACCGTAAAGGTCTAAGGCGTTTTCCCGTACAGCTAAATAAGTCCAAATTTTATTTTTTTCATCCACTTTGGTGATACTTAATAAATTAGTGGTAGCAAAAACTTTATAACCAATATTGTTGGCCTCAATGATGATGAATTTGTCCGTTTTATGGATGATGGTGCCGGTGATTTGGGAAATCATAGGGTAAGTATAAGCTAAATTTGCTTTTTTGTCTTGTCTGTGTTATCTTTTCTTAGCAATACTAAATAACAAAAATATATGCCTGTTACTTCATCCGCCAAAAAAGCTCTACGAGCTTCAAAACATAAAGCCGATTTTAACCTTAAAAGAAAGGATGCTATTTCTGATACAGTTAAAAAGTTTAAGAAATTAGTGGCGGAGAAGAAAATTAAGGAAGCGGAAGCTTTATTACCAAAAGCCTTCCAAGTGATTGATAAAGCTTGTAAAACTAATTTGATTCACAAAAATACGGCTTCTCGCAAAAAATCTCGTTTGGCCAAAATGCTCGCTAAGGCTGGTAAATAAAAATAGCCAGAAAATTCTCTCCACTTAACGTCAGAACTAATCGTTCCGAGAAATTTCTGGCTATTTTTATTTTTGTCCCCCCGCCAGGAATCGAACCTGGATTTCTTCCTTCGCAGGGAAGTGTCCTATCCATTGAACGACGAGAGGAATTTGGAAACTTTAGCATAAGAGAGCTAAAATCCCAAATATTCCATCACTTTGTGTGAGGCCGGTTCGGCGAGTTCTTTTTCTTCTAAAAACTGATGAAGAACGGTGGACACTTCATCCACACTATCATTATGAACGGGGATTATTATGTAAGGCTGGAGAGCTTTTTTTGATTTTAAAATTATTTTTGGTTCTATTGTCCTTGTTTCAACCCAAAAAGATTCAATGGTTAAATAAGGGTGCAAGGTATGACCAACTACCACTCCTTTCCTATTTATTTCATACTCCACATCTTGCGGGGCGCGGACGGCGTAAAAAATCAAAATACCAACGGAGAGGAGAATAAGAATACCGAGTAAAGCATTATTAAAAATAAAAGCGAGAACCGTAATACAAACGGTGATAATCCCCACCGCCCAAAACCAATCCGCACTCCTTTCATAGTGATGATATTCTGGCGCCTGCCATTTGAGTGAATCTTCCATACTTATATTATAGCAAATTAAACTAAAAAAATCTTACAAGCTTTCAACAATGTTTACCTCTTTTTCTAA